>SWCC01016475.1_pt1 | contig 25628 bp, 19 predicted proteins | sample 4692971 | NCBI WGS metagenome assembly SWCC01 (sample SAMN10267277, study PRJNA491770) | bioreactor metagenome | isolation source: DHS bioreactor inoculated with subseafloor sediment | place: Japan: off Shimokita Peninsula | collected 2006-08 | reverse complement strand
TTTAGCATTCGAAATTCGTATAAAATGCGCTCAGCACTGGTTATAAATAGAGCGGCATTACAAATGCCGCTCAACTTGGTTTTTTTTGACAGGATTAACAAGATTTACAGGATTTTGGCATAGGGAATAGAGAAAGTTATAGTTTATAAGTAAATTAAGAACGGTGGTGAATTTTGGTGAATGTATGGCTAAGCGGCATTTGCAATGCCGCTTGGAACATCGTTGAATTTGTAATTCAACATGCAGGATTTATAAAGAAGATTCTGCCTGAATGAAAAATGTGTGCCAGCCGAAATGCGTATAAAATGCGCTCAGCACTGGTTATAAACAGAGCGGCATTACAACCGACCGGAGGGAGCTCAGCTAAATGCCGCTTAGCCATACGTCCAATCAAACTATCATATAAAAACCAATGCTGAGCGGCATTTAGCTCCGCTGAGCTCCCTCCGGTCGGTTGCAATACCGCTCATTTATATATATTTGATTATTTCCCGCATTGGTGCATTTTATCAATTCCTGATAAACTTTCCGCTCAACAAACTCCCATTGTCATATGTAAGTAGGAAGATATAAGCACCTCTACGCCATGGATTATTCATCAGGGAAATACGCCTGGAATTGAAAACGAATTCATTGATTAACCTGCCTTGTATATCAAAAACCTGTGCAAAGCCAGTTCGGGTGGGAGGATCAGCAACCAACACCTCTACGCCAGAAACAGAAGTGAGAAGGGTATAACCTGCCTCACCAGGAATAAGAAAATCCACCATAACCGTTGAGGTAAAGCCATTGTTTCCCAGTTCGAGGCGGTAATAATTAATGGCATTGGAAATTGGCAAGCTATCTACATAGTTATAGATAACAGGGCTTTGTGAAGCACCGCAAATACCCGGTATTTCGCCAATTTGCTGAAATATCTCACCATCCGTGGAACGGAAAATCCGTGTACCATCACAAAGACTGCCACTGCTGAAGGTCCAGCGCAAATGTATGCGATTATCCTGCTGAAATCCGGTAAAATTATCAAGCAGCGGATGCTGTGCAAGCGTAAAAAGCGGCAAGAACAGCATAGAGAAAAGAAAAGAAAGATACTTTGGCATGAGGCTCACCTGGTTGTTTAGATTTGATTGCTAAAAAGGTAAACACCAAATGGTTCAACATGTTTGATTAATTGGAGCTGAACGGAATTTGAAAACTGACCCACCTAAGCTGGTGAGTTCAGCAAAGCCAATACCGCTCTATTTAAATACCGGTGCTGAGCGGCATTTGTAATGCCGCTCTATTTACTTGTAATTATGCGCTTTACATTAATTATACTGAGCAGTATTTAAAAACTGTACCGCACAAATGACAGACTTAGCGCAGTTAATCCCACCTACTTGCAAAGAACCGCTTAGCCAAACATTTTCCACTAATATTAACCTATTGCAGCTTCTTTTGGCTTCCTACTCGGAGCTGAGCGGCATTTGCAATGCCGCTCTTTTTACCTATTATTGAGCATTTTATAAGAAGACAAGCAACACTTAGCTAAGCTAATTCCGCACTAATTATATGAATTTCAGATAATTTCACACAGAAGCAAGCAAAATCAGATATCAATCGCTAAGAAACACTTTTTAGAATTTCCACCGCACTTGCCAGCATTTCGTCGCTAAAATCAAGATGCGTAACAAAACGTATCGACTTTTTGTCAAAAGCCATAGATCTCAGACCCGCATCATCCATTTTCCGGACCATTTCAAAGGCAGAGAAGTGAGGCTTCACAGTGAAAATAAGGATATTGGTATCAATGGGCATTACTTTATCAACCCATTCCAGGCCTTTAAGAACATCGCCCAACACTTTGGCTTTTCGGTGATCTTCTTTTAACCGCTCCACATTATGATCCAATGCGTAAATTGCCGCAGCGGCCAGATAACCAACCTGCCGCATTCCACCGCCGAATACCTTGCGCACCCGTCGGGCTTTATAAATAAAGTCTTTGCTTCCCAGCAAAACAGAGCCAACCGGTGCCCCCAAACCTTTAGAAAAACACACAGAAATACTGTCGAACAACTTTCCGTATTCCGAAGGAGTTTGATCGGTTTCCGCAAGGGCATTAAAAATACGGGCACCATCCAGGTGAAACTTTAAATTGTTCTTATGGGCAACTTCTCCTATCTTCAACAATTCATTAAAGTCATAAACCGCTCCACCACCTTTATTCATCGTATTTTCCACTGCCACCATGGTAGTAAGTGGACGGTGAACATCATCAGCAGGGTTAATGTGATTTTCAACATCATGAGCCGTAATGAGCCCCCGTTCACCTTCCAGCAAACAAACCGACACGCCCGAATTTCGCATCATTCCTCCACCCTCATAATAATATAAGTGCGACAGTTTATGCAGTATCACTTCATCACCGGGACGGGTATGCACATTTATGGCAATTTGGTTGGTCATGGTGCCCGATGGGCAAAACAATCCGGCTTCCATGCCAAAAAGGGCTGCTATTTTTTCTTCAAGTTGGTTAATGGTAGGGTCTTCTTCAAAAACATCGTCACCAACTTTAGCCGAAAACATGGCCTTGAGCATTTCAGGTGTGGGACGGGTAACCGTATCGCTGCGGAGATCTATATTCATGGGATTTCAATTTTTATGCAAAAGTAGGAAATTCAGGAAGTCAGGACATTCATAAGCTAAAAATTCACACCCTGTCCTACAGACAATCAAATTTATCAGAATATCTCATGTAGTAAAATACCAAAATCAACCGGCACAATAAAAGCCGGGCACTCTACCCGGCTTTTATAAGCCTAATATTCATTTCTTTATACGAATGATCTACGTGTTTAAACCCAAATCATAAGATTGTGAGCTTTTGAACTTTTGGAGCAGATTTCTCCCCTTTCACCAGAACAATGTAAGTTCCGACCGGAATGGCAGAAATATCAACTTCCAGACTGCCCCCACCTTTGGTTTCCAACTGAAAAACATTCCTCCCCAGAAAACTAATGATATCAATGTTGACTTTCTCATTTTCGAAGGGTGAAAGATTTATTTGTATCGCACCGGAAGCCGGATTTGGATGGATAAGCTTTTCTGCCGATTGAGTTTGTGGAGTTTCAACACCAACATTGCCTAACGGATAGAACTCAACATTCAGGCTGCCATAGATAGAAGCTATTCCCGAGCCATCCATTTCAACAAAATTTTGTGCGATGGCATTAAACGTATGTGAACCCGCTTCAACATCATAAATCATGGTATGCGAAAAGTTATTGGAATTTAAGTCGGCATCTATGGCTTCCACCGATGTTGCTCCCGAATTTGCCCCCCAATATTCGTTATCACTAGCAGCCAAAACAATACGATCACCGGAAGTAGAGACACACCTCCCATTAAAGGTAACCACAGCTGTCCCACTCAGTTGGGGATTAATTTCGGTAGAGGCTAAAATTACCGGGAGTCCCCTGACATCAACATTTGTTTGAGAAATATCTTCGTGCTCCATGATAAAGGAAGCATTATTTGGAAAGTATATAATCGATAAGCTTGCATAAACAGAAGCAATACCGGAACCATCCGTCTCAACATAATTTTGTCCCACGGCATGAAATTCATTCAGTATTGGTAAACTGGGATATACCCTTGTATGTATGAATGGAATTCTTAATAAATCAGCATTAATAGCTTCAATATAGGTACAACCATCATTGGCCGACCATCCAACATGATCAGAAGCTGCAAGTACGTCCCTGTCACCTGGAGATCCAACACAATAGCCATTAAATTTTGTCAAAAATTTGCCATCAAAGGGACTTTCAGGTTTAATAGTAATATCGCCAAATGATACTGCCTGTCCCCGAATATTAATATTGGTTTTGTTTATACCTTCATGTATGGCAAAAGCATTCCCAAAATGTGGGAAAAAGCGTGCGACCAGCTTTCCGTAAATGGAAGCTTTGCCATCGCCCAATTGTTGTCCTGAATTCACGCCAAGTGCATAAAATGTATAAGTCCCAGCTTTTACCTCATACGAGCGGGTATGTGAAAAACTATTCCTGTTTACATCACTGTCATAGGCCTGAAGGCTTATACCCCAGTCATTCATGCCAATGGTGGTCTCTTTTGATGCAGCAAGCCTGATCCCATCCCCCGGTGAAGAAATGCACATTCCGTCAAAATCAACAATAACAATACCCGATTCGTCGGCGGTAATTTCCACGGTTTCCAAAACAACCGGACCTCCCCTCAGGTTAATACTTGTTTTTTCCACTATGGTGCTAACCACCTTTACGGCAGCATTTAGCTGAACAACCATCAACATGGCTGCCGAAATAAACAGAACTTGTAGCGTTTTGGGTTTCATAGCTGAATTTTTTTTAATAAATAATCCCTAAAAGTACGAAATAAAAAACGCTAAATCAAGTAAATAAGGAAATAAATATTTAGTAATATTATGATAATGAGGCGATAATAAAATAATACCCTGTTCAGGACGAAGATTCAGAATAATGCTTTTGAGAATATGAGGTTAGGTGTGACTGCAGAATCAGGAAATCACAAGCACAATCATCAAATTTGTCAGATGCAGCATGGGAATCCAACTATAGGCAAAACAACCTGGCCCGGTTTTATTCAGGCGTTTTTTATGATTTCAAAACTGACGATTTTAAAACAGTGATCCATGCCATAATCATAAAAAACATTGTCACACCAAACCGAAAAATGAGGGCACCCAGCGTTTTTATTTCATGTATTCCGCCATCATTAATGTATATGTTAAATGCGATGAATGTTAGTATCAACAAAATTGAAGCAGTCCCTAACAGCATGAAAGTCCAGCGCCGGGCCTTGATAAAACCGTATGCCGAAAACAAATAGAGAAAACTACAAACAAAGTTTACCCATATAACAAAAAGAACATAGTTGCCTTCCTTTTCACGGATTCCAAATAAATCAAAAATTATTGAGGCACTTAAAAACAAGGTTGCCAGGCCAAATGCGGCCAGCAAAACTGCGGAAGAATAACGAAGGGCCTTTTTCATTGTTGCTGAATCAATTGACGTTAACATTCAGGAGCCGAAAGACACATCCAATATTGAATTCCTTTGAACTATTCAATCAAAGAAGCTTCAGCTTTCTTAGGTTGAGTAAGCCAATTTATCAACGCCTGCCTCGAAGCTGGCGTTAGTTTCGCATCTGAATGTATAATCATATAGGATTTTAACGGCATTCCATTCTCTTCTATCTCTTCAACGCATTCCTTCTGCTTTGAAATTTGTTTTTCTGCCGGGTAATCAGCCCATTTTGAGAAATTCAGGTGCTTGCGGCCTTCATTGATGTGTTTCTTCAAAAACCATGAAGCAGGGGCAATTTGTGAATACCAGGGATAGTTTGTTTGGTGTGAATGGCAATCATAACAGGAAGTTTTCACAATATCTGCAATCTCCTGAGGCGCTTGTGTCATCATCAAAAAATCCTCATCAGGATTTACTTCAGGATTTACGGTGTCAATCCTGATCACCTGAATCAGGACAAGAATCCCTATTGCTGTTAAAACAACATGCTTTTTCTTCATGATTAACTGTTTTTAAGATTACTGCGAATGGTTCGATCCCTTTACCAATAGACAAACATGACAAGATTTCAAAATCTGCAAAAAGTTCATTAAAAGTAAGCAATTTTAAGTTCAGACATTTCCATTAAAAACAAAATGGCTACATTTTATTTTGATGTGTTGGGATTAAATTCGCCGAGTTGAATAAAAGTTTTGTAAGGCATAGATTCTTGGAATAGAAGGGACGGAAGAAAAGGTTCAACCCTTTCAGGGCTGCAGTAAGTATCTGCTCATCATTCCGTGGGTTCCGTTTCACTCCACCCACGTTTATTGTTATTGAGCACCTTTGGCGCTCTAACTGAGTCCCCGAAGGGGGCGAATTTTAAATAACCGTGGGTGTATCGAAGTGAAACCCACGGGATACAGATGCATAAATGAAATGGCGTCCCTGAAAGGGGCGAATAATAAGCGCTAAAAGTACCAGCACATCAAAATAATATTCAGCCAACAAAATTCTAAAGAAATTAGATGAAAATAAAATGCGTAAAGGGCCAAATGGTCAAAATCAAAGTATTCAACATCTTAACATCCAAAAAGGAAGGAATCATCATTATTTATAACCGTCAATCATCTCTTTTACCTCATTCATTTCAATCCCATACTTTTGTCTCAAACGACTTAATCGTTCATCGTCAGGAGTAGATTGTGGGATATTAAGTTTGGTTTTGATGTGCGAGGTTGGCACATTGTACTTCTCCGAAATCTCCTTAAGGGTCATATAGCCTCTTACTTCTATTCGGGAAAGTTCCTGTTTTTTATGGGATTTGCCCTCATTCCTGACTTCATTCCTGACTTCCACTTCAGCAGTATCTTTCACTGTGATTTCCTGATCAATTTGAAGGCTATCATGATCAGCATGTCTTCCTTCTCCATGACTTATTTTTAAAACCTCAGGTTTCACCAGAAAAGGAATCAAAACAAACGCGGTACAAATGGCCAGGAATAGAAAAGAAAGTAACGTGCGTATTCGCTTTCTTTGAAAAATCCGATTGTACAGACAAACAATCACCTTCCAGTGAAAAATGATATGGAGCACCAGCAATGCAAGCAAAACAAATCCAAGTATGAGGTGTATTGTTCCCCATTCATGTCTGTCCATCCCAAGATAATAGAGTTCCACATTCTCACCATACACAACCCATCTTTCTTGCCCGGGAATCAAAACATATTTAATCAGAAATCCAATCCCAACAATAGATGACATGATGGCAAGCATCAGCGCATCTATCCAAAAATTCAAGGTTGATCTTTTCATGACAATTACTTTTTAAGCGGCGACATCGGTAATCATATACTCAACTTCTTAATAGACACCACAAGCTTTGAAAGCTTTCGGAATTTATTTTTTATGTTTGGAGCCAGGTATAAGTTTTAGAACAAAAAAGTTATAAAATTTATCATAAAGTTCAGGTTTTATTATCTTTACACATTGCATAAAACTCAAATCCTATGAATAGATTTTTACGCTGTATTGCTTTTTTTATTTTTGCTACCACCGCGCAGGCACAGCAAATATCCAGCACAGAAGCCGCTAACATTGCCTCAGCATTTTATGGACAACGGTTGATGATGCATAATAAAACAGCCGCTGCTTTTGATTTCGGGGATATAGTCGAGGTTCAATCAGAAGAGCGACTTGTGGCTTATGCAATCAATATGAAGGCGGGTGGCTTTATCCTGGTATCAGCCTCAGTAAAAACGCTGCCGGTTTTGGGATATAGCTATGAAGGGACATACAACCCTACTCAAACGCCGGATGCCTTAAAAGCCTGGCTGGCATACTATGGCCGCCAACTTGATGAAGCAGACAGTCGAAGCCTGGCTGAACCCTGGATTCTCCAAAAACGGAATTTGCTAACCACACCTGATCGCTCCGATGGTCCATGGCGGTATGTTGAACCCATGTTGCGCACAACCTGGGACCAGGGAATCAATTATAACGGGTCATGCCCACCCGATGCCCAGGGCCCGGGTGGCCGATGTTATGCAGGCTGTGTTGCAACTGCTGTCGGACAACTGGTATATTATCACCGGTGGCCAAATCAGGGTATTGGCGAATACAGTTACATGCATCCCGTTTATGGCGAACAATACGCCAATTTCGGCGAAACCAGTTACTATTGGAATGGCATGGAAACCGCACTTACCGGGCCAAATCAACATCTTTCAAAGTTACTTTACCACCTGGGCATTTCGTTCGATATGGATTATGGACCAAATGGCTCGGGCATGTGGAACCACAGTGCGGCAAATTCTATGCGTGACTTCTTTAAATACGGCCCCGAAACCCAATATGTTTTTCGGGATGAAACCACTATGAACTGGGACAGCATCATCATCGCCAATCTTGAAGACCGCAAACCGGTTTATTACGCTGGTTGGGAAGCTGTTGGCTCACAAAACGGGCATGCATTTGTGTGCGATGGCTATGACCCTGATGAATTTTACCATTTTAATTGGGGCTGGAGCGGATCAAACGATGGTTATTTTTTATTGTCGGCACTTACACCGGGTGGAAGTAACTTTAACTTTGCCCAGGAATTAATCCGTGACATTTATCCAGATACGACCAATTATACTTATCCCCTTTATTGCTCCGGCCCGGATACCTTGTGGACAATAACAGGAACCTTCTCCGATGGCAGCAACAGGGTAAATTACCCCGCAGGCTCCGACTGTTTCTGGCTATTGCAACCCAGTGAACCCGATTATGATTCAATATCCGCAATTCAACTTTCCTTTCCGTTATTCGACTTTGCACAAAATGACACCCTCCGTATATATGAGGACGATGATTTAAACGGGCAATTGATTGCAGCATTCACCGCAGGAGATACTCCGGGAGTTATTGAAATCCAAAAAGAAAGCGCATTTATCTGGTTTTCAGGCGAAAATGGCAATGCAGATGGTTTTCTGGCATCCTATAAAAGTTCGCTGCCCGTATATTGTTCTGGTATTACAACAATCAATGATGCCTCGGGCTCATTGGAGGATGGAAGTGGAAGCAAGCGGTACACCAACAACAACTTGTGCAGATGGAAAATTGTACCTCAAAACTTAGTACCCCTCACTTTAACCATTGATTCGCTCGACCTGGCACCAGGCGACTTTTTACAGGTGTTTGATCTGGGCACACAACAAGTCGTGGCCACCCTTAGTGGAAACACACTGCCGGACCCCATCAACATTGCCAGCGGAAAGACTTACCTCGTTTTTTCCACCGATGGTTCGGTTACGGCCAAAGGCTGGGCACTCAGTTGGGCACCGCAAACAGGTGTTGGCATTGACCCGACTCCAAACTCCAGCGTAAATATTTATCCCAATCCGGCTAAGGATTTTATTACCATCGAAAATCCTTCAGGTTTTAAAAATCATACAGCAATAGAGATTTATGACCTCTCGGGGCAAGTATTGCTAAAAAAGGAAAATCTTTCAAGCTCTTCAACGGCAATAGATATTTCCATCCTTAGACGGGGAATGTATCTCTTAAGAATTTATGATGGGAATAGCATGCAATGGCTAAAATTCATCAGAAACTGACAAAAAAAGCGTATTTCTCTATTTAACGTTCAAAACCTAAGCTACTTAGAGTTTGGATGGCTTAATTGCCTTCACCCTTTTTAGGGATTTCAAACAAATGCAATCCGGTTCCATGCTCAATACATGCCTGGATGCGCTTTTTAAATTTCCAGCAGGTCATCTGGCGGGTTTCAAGTCTGCGTGAAAGCTCATAGCTGCTTATTCCCGGCGAACCGCATACCAGGTAAGCTATTTCGAAAGCATCGACAATAGGTATGCGGCAGTGATGAAAAATGGTATTGGCTGTAGCCGATTCATCAGACTTACATTTGGTGCACCGTCGTGAAAAAGGCGATTTCCCGGCACAAAAGTTATTGTGGCCGCATTTTCGGCACACAAACCCATTTTTCCATTTCTCATCTGCAATAACATTCAGGCATTGATCAGCCGAAGAAAATTGTTGATGAAATTCTTCCTGCTTGAGCTTTTTGAATAAATGAGCAAGTGTTGCCACGATAATCGATTGATTTTGTGATTAAAACAAATCGGCATGGGATTTGTTAGTATTTTTCTGACTGCAAAATTAATTTTTTTGGTGATATTTATGCGATTTAAAACAAATTTATTTTATCTTTGCAGCCTCAAACAATTTTTCATGAACCCAAATCTCAACTCAAATATGAACAAACGCATTTTATCCTTGATGCTTGTAGCAACCCTCGCACTGTTTGGCTGCAATTCATCCAACGGAAATGGACAAACTACCGACGGGGAACCTGTTACTACAGCCTCAGCAACTGGCGACGAAGCCGGCAAAGTGATTCAAATGAACAAGGCCATGTTTATTGATAAGGTTTTCAACTATGAAGAAAGCCCCAATTCATGGATATTTAAAGGCGATAAGCCCTGCATCATCGATTTTTATGCAGATTGGTGCGGTCCCTGCAAAAAGGTTGCACCCATTATGGCACAACTTGCCGAAGAGTACAAAGACCAGATTGTAATTTACAAAATCGACACGGACAAAGAGCGTGAGCTTGCCCAGGTTTTTGGAATAAAAAGCATTCCCAGCATTTTATTTTGCCCGGCCGAGGGACAACCTCAAATGACAATGGGTGCATTACCCAAGGCAGAATTTGAAAATATGATCAAAACCCTGCTTCTGAAGAAAGATGCGGGAACCTCACAGAATTTAAAGTAATTTTTTAGCAACAAATTGAAAAACAGAATAATGGAACATTTAACACTTGCCACTTTTAAAGAAAAAGTATTTGATTTTGAAAAAAGTCAGGAATGGAAATTCGAAGGAAAACTTCCCTGCCTCATCGACTTTTATGCTGATTGGTGCGGCCCCTGCAAAATGGTTGCCCCCATTCTTGAAGAATTAACCAAAGAATATGATGGTAAAATCAACATATACAAAGTTGACACCGAAGCCGAACAAGAACTTTCACAGGTTTTTGGCATAAGAAGCATCCCAAGCATGTTGTTTTGCCCGGCCGAAGGACAACCACAAATGGCTCAGGGAGCACTCCCAAAACATGCCCTTATCCAAGCCATTGACGATGTTTTGCTAAACGCGAAAAAAGCAGAATAAAAAACGTATATTTGCACTTTTAACCTTACATGACCTGGTGACAGGATTTGTAAGGTTTTTTTATTGATGTCAAAATCACTACCAAGAATGGAATTCCCAAAAGTAATCCTGCCTTTTGCCTGTCTGCCAAATGTTGAATTTTTATCATGGATGATGCATTCACCTGAGGTGTTGATTGAAGTGCATGAAACCTTTCCCAAGCAAACATGCAGAAACCGCTACGCCATAATGACAGCCAGCGGACCATCCATTGTTACCATTCCGGTTAAGCGGCCTCAGGGGAACCACACTTCTCTTAATGATATTATCATTGACTTACCTTCAAAATGGGTAAACCTCCATTGGAGAACCATAGAATCGGCATACAACAAATCGCCGTTCTTTCTTTATTACCAGGACGCATTTGAGAAAATCTACCGCAATCCACCCAAGAAACTCATTGACCTGAACCGTCAATTTCTGGATGTAATTCTAAAATACAGCGGCATAAATAATTCTTATGGCTTCACCAGCGAATACCGCAAGGTTTATCCCGATGAAATCACTGATATGCGACAGCGCATTATGCCCAAGAAACTCAGCACGTTCCCCTTCAACATTGAGAAATACAATTCCTACATTCAGGTTTTTAGCGAGATTCACCCGTTTACCCCAAATTTAAGTGCTCTGGACCTGCTTTTTAATCTGGGACCTGAATCGGCATCCTACCTGTTACAGCATTTCCCGGGAAGGAAGTGATTGAATTGGTGGTTTTGGTATATTTTACGAAACCCTTATGCACCAGACCTGTTAGGAGAGCCCAACACTTAACTTCCTGCAACCATTCGGTGGTTGAGCCTGCCTGACTGCCGTCTTGCAGACAGGCGCAGTCGAAACCATCCGAATTCAACTTTTCTACTTCTTACCTCAAATTTCATCTCTTCCACACCCAACAGGTCGGCCTTCGAGGCCCTCAGACGCCAGACCTGTTAGGAGAATCCAACTTCTATTTCTAACTCCTCTGGTTTTTAAATTCCCTCCTTCCACACCTAACAGGTTAGAAGAAAACCTGTTAGGAGAATCCTACTTCTATTTCTAACTCCTCTGGTTTTTAAATTCCCTCCTTCCATACCTAACAGGTTAGAAGAAAACTTCCTCGCTTAAACACCTAACAGGCCAAAAGAAGACCTGTTAGGAGAATCCTACTTCTCAACGGACTATCTGACTAACGACTACCCGACTAACTGACTAACCGACTTCAAAAATCACAACGTAGGATATGCAATCCTTACATGGTAAATGCTGAGCAATTTCTTTTTCAGGATTTTCTTAATGCGTGTGATATCCTTTAAGGTAAGATCAGAGTTTACAAACTGTTTCATCTCAATTTGCTTGTCGATAATGGCTTCAACAAGGTTGTTTATTGACTCGGCTGTATGTGATTTGATGCTTCGCGAAGCAGCTTCAACTGAATCTGCCATCATTAGCACAGATGTCTCTTTTGAAAAAGGCACAGGGCCGGGATATCGAAAATCGGCATCACTAGCCTCCATTTCAGGGAACTCAATGCGCTGGCGGTTAAAAAAATACTCAGCAACCCGGGTGCCATGATGGGTTCGTATGAAATCAATCAGCACTTCGGGGAGTTTGTGTTTTTTTGCCTTTTCAATTCCTTTGTAAACATGACTAATGATAATCCGGGCGCTTTCTTCGTAACTCAACTCGTCATGAGGATTCATCTCAGACATTTGGTTTTCGATAAAATACATCGGCATATCCATTTTACCAATGTCATGATAAAGCGCTCCGGCGCGCACCAAAAGCGTATTCCCGCCTATTTCGTAAATAGCAGCTTCGGCAATATTGGCTACCTGCATGGAATGTTGAAAAGTTCCCGGGGCATGTAATGATAACTCCCGAAGCAACGGGCTGTTGGTATCTGTCAATTCCATCAGCGTAACATCCGTTACCAATCCAAACAGTTTTTCAAAGGCAAAAATCAGAGGATAGGAAAACAGCGTGAAAGCAGCACTTCCGGCATAGAGAATGAAGAGGGAATAGTTGATATTTTGCATACTCCCGTTCTGAATGAGCAACATACCGATATATACCAATGAATAAGTGGCGAATATGGCAATGGCTGTTAAGAAAAACTGGGACCGCTTCCTAAACTCAGCCACGCTGATGATGGCAATTATCCCGGCAATAAGCTGCTGAAACAAGAACTCAAACCCACTGGGAACCATAAAACCAGTAAGTATTAGCGTTACCACATGCACAAAGAAAGCAATCCGCGTATCGTAAAATACCCTGACAATTATGGGAACCATACAAAACGGAAGCAACTGTATAAGGCCGGGCTGGGCTTTGACGGTTATTGCCGCTGCATATACCATAATAAGTATAACAATCAGCAGCATGAGCATTTTTTTATTGTCAATAAAGATATCCCGCCTGAACGACAACATAAAGAGGATAAAAACGATAATGGTAAGCCCAATGAGAATGAATTGACCGACTAATATTTTTTCATATTGAAAATCACTACCCAGTTTTGACTGATAATCAAGTCTATAGGATTCAAGTATCTGAAATTTTTCAGCATTAATCAGCTCGCCTCTCGAAATAATTTTTTCACCACTTTGAATCATCCCCCGTGTAACCGGAATCTCACTTACAATGGCATCTTTAGCTCTCAGCGTGTTTTCTTCATCATAAATAATATTCTGGCTTAAGGCATTCAGCAGCAGTTCACTATATTCTGAGGGAATAACCTCCGATGCTGAAATTTGCTTATTGATAAACTCTCCCGCCGATCGTATGGTAAAATATTGGGCAATGGCTTTCTTAATCGCCTGATTTCCATTTACTTCATAAATTTGATAGCTGGGTGGCTTGTTTTCTATTTCACTGGTTAACACGATTACACCACGATTAAAAACAGAATCCATGGTTTCAATCATGGCTGCCAATTGATTTGAGTGACCATCTGAATCATTTTGATCAGGCCCAGCCTTTACGATGCGTTTACTGAAAGCATTGGTCATTTCATTAATACGGAGCATGGCCACTTCCTGATCCCGCTTAAAATATAGAACCGAAGCCTTGAGTGCTTCGTTGATCTCCAGTTGTAATTCGGCTTCGGGCTTTAATATAGCCAGATCATCCTGAGCAATCAGATCCTCTTGCTGCCAGGGCTTTCCCTTCTGATATTCGTAACGGAATTTACCTTCACGTGGGAAAATAGCAATCAAAAGAACGATCATCAGGATAAAAAGAAAAATTTTACCTAATAAATCATAATGGTCGCGCAACCAGTTAAGTTGTTTGTTCATAGATATCAAAAAATTGATCAGGCCTTTGGGCCACTGGCCCCGAAAATACGAAGGAATTGCATATCAGCAAAATCTTTGCAATTTAATCACAAATGTGGGCTACAGCAGAAAATGGAATAATGAATTCATTTTCAATAAGTAACAAAGAAATTCAAAAAAAGTTATTAACAATGGTGGAATGTTTGTTGATTACTTTAATGGTGAAGACATGCATTATTCAATATATTTGCCATCATATAAAGTTTGCAACACCCAATGGCTGGAGGCATTTGCTATCTTTCACTGGTCGCTGTCAGATCAGAACCATCTGAGAAATCGGAGATGGTCAATCAGCTATTGTATGGCGATATGGTTGACATTGAGGATACTTATGGTGAATGGTTCAAGGTTGTAAGCCGGTTTGATCAATATACAGGCTGGTGCAGTAGCAAGCAAATTGAATTGCTCAGTCCGGAAACTCTCGAAGTACTAACCAATAGCAGCATTGTACTGGTCTTCGGAACAACGGCCACCATCATTGCACAGGGCATGCCTCCCATCACCCTGGTGCAGGGAAGTACCCTTCATCAACTTTCAAATGGCACATTTGCCGGACCATCCGGCGAATATCATATTGCTGAAGGGGCAACCATTGTTCCCGGAAGCGGCAATTTACCTGACGTTGTGGAATTGGCCGCCAGCTATCTCAAAACGCCCTACCTATGGGGCGGAAGATCGCCTTTTGGCATCGACTGTTCGGGACTTACCCAAATGGTTTTTAAGATGCGCGGCATAAAATTGATGCGTGATGCATGGCAACAAGCCGGACAAGGACAAGTTATTAACCTGCTGGCAGAAGCCAGGGAAGGAGACCTGGCATTTTTTGACAACGAAGTGGGCCACATCACCCACACCGGAATCCTGACCGAAAATGGGAGCATCATTCATGCCTCAGGCAAGGTGAGGATTGACCCTGTTGACCATCATGGAATTTACGATAAATCACTTGGGAAATACACCCACAAACTACGGCTAATCAGAAGGATGTATGCTTCCAGGGACGTAAACAGCACATTGACAGACATTTAAAAACAAACCAACCATCAAACAATTAATAAAAACTTAACCCTGAAAAAAGAATGATTTTATGAATGTCCCGTATTTTTGCACTTTCAAAAGTCATTGGAGAATAATGGTGTGTAACAGAGGAATCGCCATCAACACGTTCTTTGAAATATTCTGAATCAAACATCAAAACCAACATAACAAGTAAACATATCAATTACTAACCAAAACAAACAACAATGAGAAAAAGAGACAATTGGTTTCGCAGTATTGGCAAGCATTTTTTGCTTGTTACTGCTTTTCTAATGACCGCCGCCCTTTCATTCGGGCAGGTTACCACATCGGGAATGAACGGTAAGATTACAGGGGCCACCGGCGAAAGCCTTCCCGGGGCAACCATTATTGCCGTGCATACGCCTTCGGGATCACAGTATGGAACGACTACGGATATAGACGGTGTTTATCGTATATCCAACATGAATGTGGGTGGGCCTTATAGGGTTACCGTTTCATATGTAGGATTTGAAAGCTATGTAAATAATAATGTCTATCTTAACCTGGGCCAGACCCTTAAGCTGACAGTCAAACTCAGCGAGCAGGCAGCGACCCTGGAAGGTGTTGAGGTTGTGGGAGCCCGTTATGACATCTTTGATGGAAACCGCACCGGAACTGAAACGAATGTAAGTCTTCAATCCATTGAGCGCATGCCATCCATTGGCCGCAACTTTTCTGACTATACCCGCTTAACGCCTCAGGCAAGGGTTACCCAGCAGGGAGGTATTGAAATTGCCGGAACCAACAACCGCTACAATGCCATTTACATTGATGGAGCTGTAAATAACGACGTTTTTGGACTTACCAACACAGGTACCAATGGAGGTCAAACCGGAATCTCTGCTTTTTCAATGGATATTATTGAGCAGGTTTCCATTCAGATTGCGCCTTATGATATTAAGCTTGGCGGATTCGCCGGAGCTGGTATAAATGCGGTAACCCGTCGTGGCAACAACGAATTCGAAGGTTCAGCCTACTATCTTACACGGAATGAAGGCCTTGCAGGCAAAACGCCTACCGACATTGAGGATGCTGACCGCACGAAGCTCGATCCATTCAGCTCAAAAACCTACGGATTCCGTTTGGGTGGACCGATTATCAAAGATAAATTGTTCTTCTTTGTAAATGCTGAAATCCAGAAAGACGAAACCCCGCAACCATTCCAGTTCGACACCTATCAGGGAACTGTCACACCTGCTCAACTTTCGCAGCTCTCTTCTAAACTGAATGGTTATGGTTATGACCCCGGTGGATATTCCGATGTAATCAACTCACTTGAGGGAACCAAATTCTTTGCCCGCTTAGACTGGAATATAAATAAAGTTCACAAATTGATGGTTCGCCATCAATATACCAAAGCTGAGCAAAACAGTCCTTCAAATTCAAGTAGCACCAACCTCCGTTTTGGTAATTCCGGGATATTCTTTCCGTCCACAACAAACTCTTCTGCCATTGAATTAAAAAGTAACATTAGCAGTTCAATGAGCAACAGCCTGATTATGGGTTTCACTTCTGTAACTGATGACCGTGACCCTATGGGCAACAATTTCCCATACGTTAGGATAAAAGACGGCACTTCTAATATTTATTTTGGTTCAGAAGAGTTTTCAACAGCCAACAACCTGACACAAGACATCATCACCCTTACCGATAATTTTGAGATTTATAAAGGCAAACATACTTTCACCTTCGGAACCCACAATGAGTTCTACAAGATGTACAACCTGTTTGTCCGTCAGAATTTTGGTTCTTATCAGTTCAATAGTATTGATGATTTCCTTACAGGTGCTCCGGCATATCAGTATGATCGCACTTTCTCAGCGGTGGATAATATTACCGGTGATGGTTCAAAAGCTGCGGCCGAATTTAATGCACTACAAATTGGTTTCTACGCCCAGGATGAAATCCAGGTGAGCGAAAAATTCAAAGTTACCTTAGGTTTGAGGGCTGATATTCCCATGTTCTTAGACAATCCAAGGGTAAACGAAGACTTCAACAACAATGTAATTCCCATTCTTGAAGCTGCCGGATGGGACGTTGAAGGTGCAAAAACCGGTCAGATGCCGGATGTTGCCATCATGCTGAATCCCCGTGTTGGATTCAATTATGACGTTAATGGAGACCAAACCTTCCAGATTCGCGGAGGTGCAGGTTTATTCACCAGCCGCATTCCTTATGTATGGCCGGGCGCTTCCTTCCAGAACAATGCTGTTATGACGGGTGGTATGCGTGTAACCGCTGCCGGTTCACCTGAGCTTATTTTCAACCCTGACTGGAACAATCAGCCAAGTATTCCTCCAACCCAGCCTTCAGGCCAGGTAGATATTTTTGCGAAAGATTTCAAATTCCCGAAAGTATTCCGCACCAGCATTGCTGTTGACAAAAAACTGCCCTGGGGCGTTGTGGGTACCTTTGATGTTACCTTTACCAAGAACCTCAACAATGTACTTTATTATAACCTGCGCTACGAGAAAACAGGCAACCTTACCGGAACCGGCGACGATCGCCCCATTTGGTCGAGAATTGATCTTGGGAAAGACCCCAACACCGATAAAAATCGTGCTTATACCGATATTATCCTTGGGACCAATACCAACAAAGGTTACTCATACAACATTACCCTTCAGTTGCAGAAGACTTTTGCCAGTGGACTTGCTGGAAGCCTTGCATACAACCTTGGCCATGCCAAATCAATGAACGACGGTGTTTCATCACAAAACTCTTCACAATGGAGGGTTCCCAACGTTCGTGGCAAAAACGACCTTGACCTGGCAACCTCTGACTTTGATATGGGCTCACGCGTTGTTGGATTCCTTTCATACAAAAAAGAATACCTTAAGCACACGGCTACTACCGTATCTTTATTCTACACCGGACAATCAGGTGCTACCTACTCCTATGGTTATGCCGATGGTTCATCCAAGTACCTTGGTGAAGACAACAATAGCCTTGAGCTGATGTATGTTCCAAAAGACCGCAACGACATCAACTTAGTTGACATCACCGTTGGCGAAAGCACACTGACTGCCGATCAGCAGTGGGAAGACCTCAACACCTTTATTGAAGGTGATGACTATTTGAGCGGCCGTCGCGGAGACTATACTGAAAGAAACAGTTCACGCGTGCCTTTCATGAATATGTTCGACTTCCGCATTGCACAGGATTTCTTTGTGAATGTTGGTGGAAAACGCAACACCCTTCAGGTTGCCCTTGATATTTTCAACCTTGGAAATATGATAAATAAGGATTGGGGACGCATTTATTATTCTTCAGGCGCTTATTACAACAATTACCCATTGGTTAAAATGGAAGGCTATGAGGCAGACGGCACTACAGCTAAATTCTCCTTCAAAAAGCCCAAAGGTGAGACCTGGGGAATTGATGATTCAGGTTTGCTAAGTTCAAGGTGGCAAGGCCAGATCAGCATCAGGTACATTTTCAACTAAACTGATTCTGAGAATCAATATCAAAAAGGGCCCCGTGATTGGGGCTCTTTTTTTATCTTTACCGATGTAAATCAAGACAAATGATGAATTATAGAAAAATTGCTGCTCTCTTAGGGTGTGTACTTACACTAAATACAGGGCTACTCGAGAAAGCCTCTTCTCAATGCTCTTCCAAACAAACAACTGTGGTGCTTTCCCTCGATGGATTTAAATGGGATTATGCAGAAAAAACCGCCACACCAACCCTTGACCGTATTGCTGATGAAGGGGTCAGGGCTGTTTCCATGATACCTTCATTCCCATCAAAAACATTTCCCAATCATTACACCCTGGCAACCGGATTGGTACCAGACCATCACGGGCTGGTGAATAATGCTTTTTACGACAGAGCTATGGAACAATCCTATGCCATTGGTAGTAAAGAAGCGCGATACAATAAAGACTTTTATGGCGGTGAACCCATTTGGATTTCCGCCCAAAAACAAGGCTTAATCACGGCCTCCTACTTTTGGGTTGGATCTGATGTTGCCTTTGAAGAAATGCATCCCACTTACTGGAAACTATACAACCAGGGAACTCCATTTATTCAGCGGATTGACACGATCATGAAATGGTTAACTCTCCCCGAAGCACAACGACCATCCCTGATTATGGCCTATTATCATGAGCCAGATGGAGTTGGGCATCATTTTGGCCCCAATGCCGACACAACCCTGAAAACAATTACCCAACTCGATAGCATTACGGGCATTCTTTATAGCCGCATCAGGCAATTAGCAACAAGTTCATGCATAAATTTTATTTTGGTTTCTGATCATGGCATGGGCGAAATTACCTCGGAAAGGAACATTGCACTTTCTGATTACATACCTGAAACCTGGAAGGTCAGGATTGAAGGGGGAAACCCAAATTATAACATTTATGCGGAAGGCACATACATTGATTCGGTTTATTCGGCCCTAAAGCCTTTGACAGGAATTTTCGTCTGGAAACCATCCGAAATCCCTGAACACTTATGCTATGGAAGTAATCCCCGGGTGGGTGATATCGTGTTGGTGGCTGATTCAGCCTGGAGCATTACACGAAATCCATCAAAGAAACCATTCACGGGTGGAACACATGGCTATGACCCCCAAAACAAAGACATGCACACCATCTTTTATGCATCCGGACCAGCCTTTAAGCAGGGTTATGTTCAACCATCGTTTAAGAATATTCACATCTATTCTTTACTCGCGCACTTGCTGGAGATTGTTCCTGCCAAAACCGATGGTAATTTGGAGCAGGTGGAGGGGATGTTGAAAGAAAATTAGTAAAATCGGGAAACTTAGATAAGATTATTCCATTACTGAAATGTACTAAAATTTCAGCACATCAAAAATTAAGTGCAATGAAATTTCTTGAATTCCAGTTTTGGAAAAGCAGTAGCCTTCTCAACAATTAAAAGATGAAATTTGCCTACATTTTCACCAGCTTCTGCTGATAACGCCCTGTTTTATTCAGGATAGCTACCACATAAAGTCCAGATGGAAGACCTGAGATGTCAATTTCGGATGTCCCGGGATTTTGAGATGAGTAAACAACTTTCCCCTGCTGATTAATGATGTTTATCTGATCGAAGTTTGTATTTCGAAGGTGTATCCGATCATTGGCAGGATTAGGAAAAAAGAAATCGCTCTGAGCGGCCGCAGTTGGGTTTATTGTGGGATGTGAAACGCTAGTTTCAAGACAGTCGTATCGCATAATCATCCCTCCCAGTCCACAGCCCCAACCAAGATTTTCATTAAGGAAAAAGCTATGATTAAGATACGGCCAGCCGGTTATCCCGGAGAAAACCTCGTAAAAATTCAATCCACCATCATGGGTAACCATGACCTTGTCGCCTGCACTGTTGGCAATACCATTCGTACTACTGAACATTTTAACATACGTAATGATTAGCGGTTCTTCAAAATTCGCAGCAAACCAGCTTTCTCCACCGTCCTGGGTAACAATTACTGTGCTATTGTCAAGACTCATCATTCCCGAAAGGCTGTCGGCAAAACTCATACTGATAACTTTACGGGATGAACCATAATCTACTTCACTCCAGGAAGCGCCCCCATTGCTTGTTTTTAACAAAATGTATTTGCCTTCGTCACGCATGAAATATACAACATAACCAGTGAGGCTGTCTGCAAATATGAAATGATCTGTTGCTTCTACATTTGTGTAACCAGTGTTTATATTTTGCCAGTTATCGCCATTGTCCATTGATTTTACCACATTTCCAATGTTTACAGTAGTCGCAAATATGTGGCCGGGATCAGGAATGCTGATACTTAAAAATGCTTCCGAATTTGTCGGAAATTCATACCAGTTAACTCCTCCATCGTATGTTTTTAAAAGTGTTGAACTTTGTGTTGTTATACATCCATTCATATCGTCAATCCAGGCAACATCCCGAAGTATATAGTTTTCAGAATTATTATGCACAGTGGCTTTCTGCCAAAGCTCACCTCCATTATTGGTATAAAAAACAGCATCGTTGATTGGGGAATAAGATCTGAAAGTAATTCCGTTTAATGAGTCCCGGAAATTGATGTTACTGAGGCCGTCCGTTGTTCCGGTTATAAGGTCCTGATAAGACTCTCCCCCATCGCTGGTTTTATACATACATGGGTTATAACCACAAAAATAGCCCGTATTCGGATCAGGCCATGAAAAATTATTCAGATTGGGACTATAATTCAGATATTGATATAAGTAGTAGTCTATCCAGGTTTCACCTCCATCAACAGTCTTATATAGATGAGTCCAATTTAGTGCATAGCCTTCAAGTGCATTAAAGAATTTCATTTTTAAAATGCCCGCACTGCTGTTACTGTTACCAACTATCTTATTGTCCCAGGTTAAACCACCATCAGTGGAATGGTAAAGTTTACTTTTACCTCCCACTGCATTTTCAGCCCCAATCCAGATATCGTCAGCCGAAATTACCGAAACATCTGCCACCATTGTTATTTCAGCAGGCAAAGGCATATCTTGCCAGGTTTGACCACCATCATCAGTACGCCGAAAAATGGGCGTTCGGTTAGGATTCCATACTTTTCCGGCAATGTAACCTGTAAGGTGATTGGCAAATTGCACGTTGTTAAAATACTCATTGTTATCGTAGGTCTGGTATAGCTTTACCCAAGACAATCCCCTGTCCGTTGATTTAGAAAGTATAGCATCATAGCCAAAGGCAAACATGGTGGTATCGTCAAGAAAGGATGTTTTTTCATATCCTGAAAATAAATCCGGAAGAACAGCATAAGACCAGGTTTCTCCGGCATCAAACGTATAATAAACTGCTCTTCCTGAAGGAATATATCCCCGATTGTTGTTGATAAAATTTACATCATGAAGCTGATGGCCGGGAAAGGGAAAATTCAACTCCTCCCATGTTTCGCCGCCATCAAATGTCCTTAGAACCAGCGAATTCCCACCGCACATATAACCCGTATCTACCGATGGGAAGCTAACTCCAAAGAGATTCTGGAAAGTTGGGCTAGGGTTTTGTCTGGTCCATTGTTGAGCCTGGGTTGTAAATAAAACTACAACAGAAATCAGGCAGAGTAGAGCAAGTCTTTTCATAATAAAGTGTATTAAAATTAATCCTTAACAAATACCTGCATCACATTTCCAACATAAGACTTTGATACAGGGATATTTAACTTTTCCGGAAGATCAAGTTCGAGCGTAAGGCCTTCCTTTTCGCGGCGAATCAACATTACCCTGTTGCTGTTCACCATATAGGAACGGTGGCAACGCACGAGCGAAGTCTTTACCAGTTCTTCTTCCAATTTTTTCAGGTTGTTGCGCAACAACTGTCTCACTTGCCTGTTGCCATCCAGATAATGAATATACACATAATTATCTGCAGCTTCCAGGTATATGAGCATCCCGGCCTTAACCGACAAGCGGAGTATGCCCCTTTCATCACGAAAGTGCACCATATCCATCAACTGGGCTACTTCTTGAGGTGCATTGATGGATTCCAGCTTCTTTTTGTTTTCACTCCATGAAAAATACAACCACATTACTGAATATGGGAGCAAGAGTACAAGGGCGGTATTCTGAACTGAAATTACAAGTAAATCAGGAAAAAACCTTAAATCATCAAGTATAAGTTTTTGATAAAGCGTGTAGAACAAACCCATAAAAAATACTTCTGCCATTACCCAAACCAGATATTGCCACAACTTAAGTTTATATCTATGTCGGGTTTTGAACATGATAATCCTGCTGATGACCACGACCAAAACTCCGGTCAGGGTAATTATACTTAAATAAAGCAGCAGTGTCCAACGCGACACTTTGAACCAGGCATCCACGCCAAAAGGCTCATAAACATAGATAAATACGAGGGCAAAAGCGGCCGTAAACAGAATGAGCTGAATAATATTCCGTTTCTCGAGAAGATACGAGGGTATGGTACTTTGCAGATTAAACATTCAAAAGTGGTGTTTGCGCTTATTGCAAAGGTAGGTCAAAATCCAGATAAATAATCCATTTTACCCTGACTTCGGATTTTACTACGCTGGAATTCACCCCAACATTACGATACTTACCCCCATATGGCCGTTTCAAGCCCAAAACCAGGGGCTAAATCCCTTAAAGTTGAATATATGCAAAGGCAGTATTTTCTTTGTAGAAAAAAGCAGGTGAATTACACAGACTCTTACAAGGCCCTGAACAATATCCTCAAAACGGAAGCGCGGGAAATCTGCCTTCCCGAATTACTCATAAACATAAGCCAGTTCAATTTCACCTCGGTTTATTCATCGGCAAACGCGCAACTTAAGGATGAATCAAAATTCAGCACGCCCATAGAGCATATTGAAGAAGATCAGGTTTTGGAAAACATGAATTTTGATTATCCGGTGATTCATCCCCCGGGAATACAAAATTTTGATCAGGCCATCATTTTGCTTCATGGATTGAATGAACGAAGTTGGAACAAATATTTGCCCTGGGCCTATCGACTGGCCATCCGGTTACAGCGACCCGTCATTTTATTTCCCATTTCCTTTCACATGAACCGTTCGCCTTCCGATTGGAGCAATCCCCGTTTGATGTCTTCACTACTTGGCACAACCCGCCTGAAAAATCACAAGAATCATTCGGCAACCTTTGCCAATCTGGCGTTAAGCCTGAGGTTAACCCAGAAGCCGGAACGATTTTTCACTTCAGGAAGTCAAAGCCTGAGTGATATCTTAAAGTTGACTGATTTGATCAAATCGGGGAATCACCCCCTGTTCAACAAAGGTTGCATCATTGATTTCTTTGCCTATTCCATTGGGGCTTTTTTATCACAGATAATGCTGCTCACCTATGGCAACACTACCTTGAAGGACTCCAGATTGTTTTTATTTTGCGGCGGGGCACCCTTTAACAGGATGAATGGCATATCAAAACTTATTATGGATGAAGAAGCCTTCACCCGGCTCAGGTTCTTTTATTTGCAAGAGTTTAAAAAAGACATCAAACAGCACGGCTCTTTGACGGATATGATATGCAACCAACCTTCGGGCAAGGCGTTCAGAGCCATGATAAACAGCGAAAATTTCAGTGGATGGAGGGCGGACAAATTCCAGTCAATGGCAGATAGGATTTCCGCGGTTGGACTAAAAAAAGACAGCGTTATTCCTGCACGCGGCATGATTGAGTTACTCGGCCAATCTCAACACGATGTCATGGATTTTCCCTATTCCTATACCCACGAGAATCCCTTTCCGTTAAATGAAAGTAACAACCTGGTGAATCCCGGATTTGATCTTGTTTTTGATAAAGCTACCGCTTTTCTGGCATGATTGATTGCGGTATTTGAGGATGCTCATCTTATTGCAAACGCACCCGCGGCTCAATTACTTACTTTTGACAGAAGGTTTTTCCCAAATCGCGGCAGCAATTCTTTTCTTACCATCCATTTTTATTTGCAATGGCTTTTTAAAACGTACATGCTTAAAATAAGTGGTGCGCTGCACCAATTCCTGTTTATCAAGAATATCCCATCTTACAAATGAACCCTGCAATTCCTGTTGAATTGAAAAGTAGCCAACATTCATGGAAGTAACGTTGTGAAAAAAATGCGAGCCTGAAGAGGCATCCAAAGGATATCCTTCAAGGCTTGTTTCCACAATTACCTTAGCTGCCGAAATCTGAGGCCAGTTCACCGGAATGCCAATCCACCGGTCGCGGGTTCCCCAACGGCCGGGGCCAATCAACATATATTTCAATTCATTTATCCGCATGTATTCATTCAATTGCTCAATTTCAATCGCCATTTCCTGGGTCATGGTTTTATCAAATGCATCGGTGTCAATATAAATAACATCCGTTACATCCTTTATCAATCCATTGCCCATTCCTTTTTCTGATAGCAGCAATATCTGCTCCGGATCCTGTTTTTCGGGATCAAAACTATAATCTTCCATACTCCCGATAAGTGGTTTAATTTGAAGCAGGTAAAATGATGCTTTGAGGTCCTTATCGCGGGTAAGATCAACGGCAAATTCAATTTCAACCGGGGCGCCCATGGCTTCCTTCACTACATCCAACACAGTTTCAATGGATTGGGCCAGCGGAATATAATTGTATTTGAGAATATTAGAAAAATTAACAATCCTGGGGCCGGGATGGGTAAGCCCCGGAACAATACGATGGTTGTCCACATCATACACCGAGGCAAGATGCCTAAGCGTGCCGTGGCGTTCCGCATCGTCCAGATCAAGCTTTATTAATCCGGCCATATCCCCTTCGAGCAGGTTAAGTTGTTCCTTCCCCAGGTCAACCGCGTAAAAACTCACCTGGGAATTCTTAAACTGATCAATGGGTGTATTTATCTCAACATCAGGATACTTTGGCGAAAACCTGTACGCCTTTTCCCCTTCAACCACTTGTTTTCCCAGACCGAGTGCGGCAACAGCAAAACCTTCCTCAGGTTTCATGTGTGAAAAAGGATAATAGTTATAGGATTGTGCAACACCGCTGATGTGCGGATAGTAAACGTTTTCATATTGATT
>SWCC01015825.1_pt1 | contig 25784 bp, 22 predicted proteins | sample 4692971 | NCBI WGS metagenome assembly SWCC01 (sample SAMN10267277, study PRJNA491770) | bioreactor metagenome | isolation source: DHS bioreactor inoculated with subseafloor sediment | place: Japan: off Shimokita Peninsula | collected 2006-08 | reverse complement strand
TTAATTTAAAATCCACAATTATGATGCCTCTCTTTTCCTGATCAAGCAGAATTTCTTCCAGCGTATAATTCCGCGTACAGGTTGAGACAAGAACATTGTCAGAATTCCAGCCCGGGTAGGGTTTTTCATTCACCGTCACCTCCGCCGAAGGAGGGCTTTTCCCTCCCTGCGCGTCAAATGCCGCAACAGAGAAAAAATATGTTTTGCGCGGAATATTCAGAATCGTCCAAGAACTGTAAAGCATGTTTCCGTAAAATCCCGAACACTCCGTAAACACCGTGCCCGACACCGTTGAAATAATTATATTGCCTGCGTCATCCCGAAGGCCTAAATTATACTGCAGCAGATTGTCCGGCGTTTCAGCGTCGGAACCCTTACCCCAGTAAAGGCGAAGTTTTCCCGCCTCCCACGCGAAGCCCATTTCGGAAACCGGCGCCGAAGGAGGACTGTGTTGATTTAAATCTTCTGCGAAAGTTGAATAATAAAGCTCGCAGCCGTCGCTGTGACCCGCGACATAATCGAGATCGCCGTCATTGTCAAAATCCGCTATGGCAACGCACTGCGCGTAAACCGAATTTTCGGTCTCATCCAGCATATAGAAATCGCCGTTTCCTTTATTAGCGTAAACTCTTGTGTATTTACCCGCCACGCCGCCATACCAGCCGGCGATAAAATCCAGGTCGCCGTCATTGTCAAGATCGGCCACGGCCAGAGATGTGGCAAAAGCCCGGGGTGCGCCAAACGAAAAATCCTTGCTGAATGTCATGTTCCCGCCGTTTATGTATACTCCTATTTCGGTGAGATTCCAGGTATCATCTCCGGCGTAGGTGGCGGCTATAAAATCGCAAAAGCCGTCACCGTTAAAATCCCCTATACCGACGGCATTGAAATAATCCGGCGCCGGAGACTCCCAATCGGGAGAAGCCGAAAATCCCCCCGAGCCGTTCCCCCTGTAAACGGCGGCGTAGGCAAGCGGGCTATGAGAAGGGTTGGTGTCCGCCTTGTAATTCATCACAACAATATCCAGACAGCCGTCGTTGTCAAAATCCGCCGCGGCAACTGAATTTGTTTCATTTAAATCTCCGAAGGACGAGGCAGACGCAAACTGGCCGTTTCCCTGCCCCGCGTAAAAAGTGTTTTTTTCCCCGTCGCCGGTTCCGCCTGTGGTAAGGCCCTCCACTATGTCATAATTACCGTCTTTGTTAAAATCAAAACTGGCCGCCGAAAACGTCTTTTTGGCGTTGAGCTCCGCGCTTATATGAAAAACAAAATTTCCCTGATTTATGAGTATGCTGGAGTTTTGGTTTGCCGCCCCTTCCCCGATTTCTCCGACGGTGACAACATCATTTAAGCCGTCTTTATTAAGGTCTCTTATTATTACGCCGCCCAACTGCTTGCCGTATTGAGTTGAAAAAAATTGCGTAAATGAGCCCGTGCCATCATTTTTATAAAAACGCGTCATTGCCTGAGAACTCTTGCATCCGAGGACTATGTCTATATCGCCGTCATTGTCAAGATCGCCGACACCTATAGAACCCACATCCTCAAAAGAGTTTAGATCTCCTCCGGCAAAAGAAGATTTTTTCAGGAATAAATTCATCCTGAAATTGCCTGTATCTGAATATTCCGAATAATCTCCGGAAGCGGAAGACACTTTAACTTTCCAGTAATATGTCGTGTTTCCCGACAGAGCCTCTCCCGCGTAAACGCAGGATTTTACAGCGCTTGTTATTATTTCCGTATCCCATTTCAAAACGCCGAAATCATTAGCGCTGGAAACAAGAAGTCTGTATGTACACTGCGTTGAAGCGCTCCAGATGAATGAAGGAAACGGTGATTCCACGAATACAGGATTTGTTTTATTGTTGCACAGAAGGCCGGTGGGAACATCCACGGCAAAACAAAATGACGATACTAAAACACCGCCGGCAAAGGCAAAAATACCCCTCCGCAGAAAAATATTTCTTTTTTTATTACCCATACTTATTATTTTACTCTGAAAACAGAAAAAAGGCACTTTTTTCTTTAATTTTCTTTATCCTCGGCATCTATGTCCTGCATTTTCTGCTCTATTTCTATGGTGAGCTCCACATCGGCATCCTTTAGTTTTTTGAAAGACGCGAGCGCCCTCTTACGGACATGAAAAGAGCTGTCGTTTAAAAGCGGATCCATTATTTTAACACCTTCCGAAACGCCAATCTCACCGCAAACCCATGCCGCGGTCATCCTCATCCAGACGTCATCCGCCTTCGCCATTTCAGACACATTATCCAGCGCGCGGCGGCGGTTGCGCGGAAAAAGAGCAAGAGCGGCGTTGCCTCTGACTCTGTTGTTGGGATCATGCATATAGGGCTCAAGCAATTCTTCCATAATAGGTGAAGTTTTAAACATTTCCGCAAGCAGCTCCACCGTATCCGCCCTCACCCTGGCGGTGTCATCCACCCCCGCTATGCCTGCCCGGGACGAGTGCGAAGAAAGCTCTATATTGGTGCCCGTTTTGCTTTTCGTGAGTCTCTCTATCAACCTTATAACTTCGGCGTTTTGGAGTTTCATCATTGATGTTTCTTCAGGCAGTTTCGCCAGAGCGTTCATTGTTTCTTTCTGATTCTGTAAAATCGTCTGATATTCGCCTTTGCTCCCGAGAGTGTGCACTATCTGCGAAATCCTTCTTTCCTCTTCCATAAGTCTGGATTCTTTCTTTTTAGAAAAAGCCGCCCCGACAAAATAAGCTAAACCCATAACGGCCATTAAATTTATAACAAGGAGAATAAAAACAGAAGTGGGATAACGCATTTCAGCGCTCTTATCCGGTTTTCGGATTTCCCTTATAACTTTATTTTTTTTTGCGGTTTTTACTTTTTTTATTTTTGACGGCTTTTTTTTCACCGCCTTAGGCGCACTTTTTTTCTTCACTTTTTTCTTAACCTGCGAAGTTTTTTTCTTAGACGTCCTCGCCTTGCCTATGGTTTTCAGCAGCCGCGCATGTATCTCCTTCACTTCCCCTGTACGATTTATTTTCCCGGCCTCGGTGATATATTCCATCGCTTTTTTATACTTCCTCTGGGATTCCGTAAGGAGAGCCATTTTTACCAGCGTCTTGTGATGAAGGTCCCTGACTCTTTTTTCGGAGGGATGTTCCTTATAGAGTTTAGATGAATTTTCAAAGGCTTTCTCGTAGTTTCCTGTCAGATAATTTTCAAAAGCCGCGCCGAAAGTGCGGGGATTTATCTCCGCCCCGGCAATGGCGCAAAACGCCATAAATATAATTATTTTTTTCATCCCTGATCCTCCTGCTTATTTCGCCTGATTTTCTAATTCATAACCCAGTATGTTCAAAAGTTCATCCATCCGGTTAAAAAAATCCCACACCTCTCTGTGCAGAGGTTTAAGTTTCACAGCTTTCAAAAGAAACTTCCTTGTCTGCAAAAAATCCCCGTTATCAAGAGCCGTTTGAGCGGAATTTATGCTTCCCAAAAACATAATCTCCAGGTTTTCCGGATATTTTTTCCCGGCAGAAGATATAATATCCGCGCAGCGTTCATAATTTCCGCCCCTGTAGAGCTCCCATGCTTCCTCAATTTCTCCGGGCGCCCCCAATAAATTTTTATCCTCTTCATAGCGCGGATTTAAAAGCGCCGCCTTGGCAAATAAAATTCCTGCTTTTTTCTTTTCGTCAGCATCCATGAGTTCCCTTGCCTCACGCATAAGCTCTTCCGCTTTTTTAGATAGCATTTCAGGATCATAGCGCCGCGCTTTTTTCACGCGGCGCGACGCGGCTCTCTTTTTTCCGGAAGCGAGAAACTCAAATGCGGAGGCGAGCTCGGCTGTGCATATCAGCGCGCCTGTTTCATCTTTCATTTTTTTTGCTTTTTTCATAGCAGGATCTTTCCCCAGCGCTTTTTCAAGATATTTAAAGCATTTTTCAAACTTCCTTTTTTTATAATATTTTTCCGCCTTAAAAAAATATCCAAGCGCCTTCTCTTTATCTTTGGCCCGCTGCTTATCGGATTTACTAAGCTCAGACGATTCTTCTTCCGCAAGCTTTTTAAGCAGCCGTTTTCTCAGTTTTGCGGCCGGAGCGTTTGACGGGTCCAGCTTGAGGGAATCATTCGCCATAGCCAGAGCTTTCACGGGATTTGAGATAAGCTTCTTCGCTTCAAGATATTTCTGCGAGGAAAGTTTCTTCTTCTCACTCCTTACACTGCCGTAAAGCTCCCTGAAAAACGAGCTTTTAAGCAGAGTTTTAAGCTTCAGGGCCTCGTTATTTCCGGGATCAAAAAACAAAATTTCAGACGCGGCCGACCCGCACATAACAGGGTCATGATTAGCGAGAAAACTTTTTGCCTCTATGATTTTTTCCTCAATATAAGAAAGGAAAACATCCACAGAAAGATCCCGGCTCTCTTCAATTTTCTTACGCGCTATATCGCTTTCCCCGTGTCTGAAATACAACTCCGCCGCCCGGCAGAGCCTCTTTGCCTCATCATTCTTTATCTGTCCGTAGAGATCAATGGCACGTACGTTTTTCGGATATTTTTCAAGAACTCTGTATATAAGGTCAAGAGCGTTGGGGGTATTACCTCTGCGGTATTCTATAAGCGCCTTTTCTATCATTTTGTCTTTCCCTCCGCCACGGCGGACATTCTGCCCCGTCTGCGCAAAAACAGGAAAAGCGCAAAATAAAAAAAATCCGCTCAAAAACAAAACCCTCAGGGCTTTCACTTTATGAGCGGCGGACGGTGTCCGTCGGAATTTAATATTTTTTTTCACTATTCTCTTTCCGAAATTTCCATCATCAGCATATCTATCTGCTTTGAAGCATCCTTTGCCTGCGCTTTCAGTTTTTTTTCAAATTCCGCGGTCAGATTCTTAAGCTCGGCGGCTTTCCGGTTTTCATGTTCGGCGGAGAGAGAGACAATTTCCGATTTTTTGGTGCTTTCGGCAAGAGCGTGCTCCGCCTTAAGTTTTTCTATGACTGAATTCTGCGCGGCTATCTCCCCTGAAAGAGAATTTATTTTCTCCCGTGCCGTTTCAAGTCTGGATGAGAGATCCCGCTCCTTCACGGCGCTTTTCCTCAAATCATTTTTCATATTAGCGAGCAGCCTGCCCACATCGCCCATCAATCTTTCTTTTAAGGCCGGACTCATTATAAGTTTCCGGGATATTTCCTTTTTCATAAAAGCGTTTTCTTCTATAAGAGCGTTTATCTTCTCGTCTTTTCCCTCGAGCTGCTTCTGCCATGCCATTATTCTGTCCTCTATCTCCCGCTTTATCTCTTGGCTTTTGTCGTCCATAATGTCTCCATAGCGATTCCTTTCATAATTCCCTCTTCGCTTCCTTCCACGGCAACCTTGACTATGTCGCCTGTCATAACATTCAAATTTTCCGCGAAAAATTTCACTTTGAGATAATTGCCCGAAGTCCCGCAAAACCATTCTCCCGCACGGGTTCGCCCCGGCGAATGAAACATTTCGGCAACAACCTCAAGATTTTTGCCAACAAATTTCTTCCTGTATCTTTCGGCGCCTTCTTCCGCCTTTATCAAAATACGTTTTTTTCTTTCTTTCATAACATCCGGCGGCTGACCCGGATACAGCGACGCGAGGGTTCCGCCCCGGGATGAAAAAGGAAACACATGCGCCTTGCTGAAGCCGGCTCTTTCCATAAAATCCAATGTTTCAGCGAAATCCTTTTCCGTTTCGGTAGGGAAACCGTATATAATATCCGTCGTAACCGCGGGGTCATTGAAATATTTCCTTATTTCTCCCAGCATTTTTTCAAAAACAACTGTATCATATTTCCTTCCCATTTTTTTTAATATTCTGTCACTGCCGCTTTGAAGCGGCACGGGAAAATGAGGGCATATATTGCCTGCCCCGGAAAGCCGTTTGACAAAATCTTTTTCAAAAGGCGGCTCCAGAGAACTCAGCCTTATTCTGCAGCTGTATTTTTCTCTTATGGCATATATCAAGTCAATAATATCCGCGCCTGCATTTTTATACAAATTTATATTCGTGCCCGTAAGGACGATCTCCCCCGGAAGCGCGCCCATGCCTTCAAGCCCGCCCAGCTCGCGCATGACGCTTTCCTGATCATAGCTGACGGGTGCGCCTCTCAAAATGGGCACAACACAGTATGAGCAGAAATTATCGCAGCCGTTCTGCACCTTCAGAAAATAACGCTGCGTTTTTCCACGGGGACAGGCTGGTTTTTGCCCCGCAAAAAACTGCCTGTCCCCTTCGAAGTTTTTCACCCCTATGCCTGATTTGACAGCCGATTCTCTCAGCGAGTCCGCAACGCAGCCGGATAAAACAACTTCGGAAGAGGGATATGTTTTTTTAAAAGCCAGCGCCGCCTTGAGCGCCTTATTCTCACTCCTGGCGGTGACGCAGCAGGAATTCACGATGCACAAAGAAGGTTTGTCTCCGGCGGGAGACCAGCCCGCTCCGTGCAAAAGCCCTGATATTTTTTCAGCATCGGCGCGGTTGGTCTTGCAGCCGAAAGTTTTAATCATAAAGCTCCCGCCCCGGCGGGTGAAACGCTTTTTCAAGATCCGCTCCCCTCCGCCACGGCGGACATTCTGCCGCGCCGCAGACCGTTAAGTAATCTTTTCATTTCTTTATCTCCTGAAAACCGGGAAGATATTTTCTCCAAAAATTCCATGGCTCTAATCCTGTCGCCCTTCATGTAATATATTTTAGCCAGATTCAGTGCGAAATTTTTTTCTCCCGGATAAAATTTCACAAGCTTCTCATAAATAGCTTCGGCCTCGTCAAAACGGTTCAGGGAAGTGAGACAGTTCCCCAGATAAAAAACCGCGCCCATATCACCGGGATTGGCTTCCGCTATTTTTCTGAAAAGAGGTTCTGCCGAAGCAAAATCTTTTCGCTTAACCGCCTCAAGAGCTTTTTCACGCCATTTCTCTACCGAAATGCCCAGCTTCGGGAGTATGCTCTGCAAATTTTTTTTCGCTGTTTCATAGGCCGGATTTATCTCCAGCGCCTTTTTATAAAGCTCATAGCTTTTGCGGATATCGCCTTCAACCATATAAACATAGGCCAGATTATTCGCGATATCGGCGGAATCCGGTTTCAGCTCAAAAGCGCGCAGATAAAATTCTTCAGCTTTTTTTATATCCCTGTTTTTTTCATTTCTCAGATAATGATTTCCCAGAGCCAGAAAGTATTCAGAGGAAACAGGATTTATGGCAACGGCTTCCCTGTAATTTTTTAATGCCTCTGCCGGCTTTCCCATGCTTTGATAGGCTATGGCAAGATTATAATATATTTCATCATAGCCGGGATTGGCTTTGAGCGCCTCTTTATACGCCCACGCCGCCTTGTCATATTGTTTCAGTCTCATATAACAGTTGCCGAGTTCATAGTTATTATCCGTGTTCCAGCGATAATAACGCCAGGATTTGAAACAATGTTTAGAGGCGCCCTTTATATCGCCCATTCTTGAACGGGTGAAACCGCTGAAATAACTCATCTCGCCTTTAAAATAATCGGCCTGTTCTTTAATGAAAAAAATCGTGAGCGCCGCCAGCGCTATTTTAAGGGCCAGCGTCATATTTATTTTTTTAACAGCGATATACTCGCCCCGTGAACTTTCCGCGACGGCAATTCCGCAGGCCGCCCAGAAAGCCATAACAGGCATGGGAAAATTCAATGTGACACCCAGCATATTATCGGCCATAAAGCCCGCGGCCCCTGAAACACAAGCGAGAAGAAGAAGCCCCCCTCCCGCGAAATAACTTTTAGCTGTCCTGTAAAAAAACACAGCCCAAATAAAGACGAACAGAGAAAAACCCACAAGCCCCAACTGCGACAGCTGTTCAAGAATCTCATTATGAGAATTGTTGGCGTGAGTCCTCAAACCCGCGAATTCCGGTTTTTCCGCGATTATCTTTCCCTGTTCAATAGGATACCTTATCTCAAAACTTCCCCATCCGTGACCGAGTATAGGCGACTGTTTGAACATCCTGTAAGACGCCTCCCAAATCAGAAAACGCTGATTAACGGAAGCCGATTCCAGCAGCTTTGAAATGTCACTCGTTTCAACATTCAGTCTTGACCAAACGGTCGGATGGTCGCGGTTATAAGCCAATTTGGGAAAGGCCCAGGCAAGCAAAAAAAGCAAAACCGCAACAGCCGTCACCTTCTTCCACAAACCTTTTTTCAGCGCGAAAATAACATATATAAAAAGCGCCACGCCCGCGCCGCCCCACGAAGCTCTGGTCTGAGTGATAAGCAGCGCGAAAAAATTCAGCGAGAACACGGCGCCCCAGGCGATTGTTGAAAGCGTTGTTCCCGCGGTCGAGAAACCCCAAAGACAAAGTATAATAATAACAACTTCAAAACTGGCGATAAAAGTGGGGTTTCCGAAAGTCGAAACGCTGCGCGAACCGTAATGATGAAGGTTTTGGGGCCATATAAATTCATGACCGGTGTACTGCAGCAAAGCGTACATGGCTGAAACGGAAGCCGTGGCAATAATCGCGTAAATTAAAACTTTCTTATAATGCCTGTCTTTTGCCATAAGAAAAGAAATATAAAAAACAGCCAGACAATTAAAAAAGAAAAAAATCATCCTTTTCCCCCAGAAAACAAAATAAGCCGTCTTCCACTGAGGATAATATATTACCGCCGCAGTCAGCGACAAAGTTATCAGAACGCCGTACATGGCCAGCGGTTTGTCGAGATAAGTTTTTGCGAAACTTATGGCTCCTTTTCTGGAAAATAATATCAGCAGGATAGAAACCGCCGTTAATGACCGGAAAATAATGTTCTGAATAATGTAGGGATTACGCGTCACACCCGTAAAGAAAATAAGCGGAGAAAAAAATACCGCCGCCGCAAAAACCCAGAAAGCGGCCGGACTTAAAGCCCTTTCAGTATTTCCGCGGCTTTTTTGTCGTGAGGATCTATTTCCAGAATTTTTAGGCATGTTTTTTTCGCAAGCGAATTCTTATTTACGGCTTTATAAAAATTCAGCAGACTTATATACGCTTCCTTGGAACGGGTTATTTCAACAACTTTTTTATAATTAAGCTCAGCTTCGTCGTATTTTTTTTCAAGATAAAGAACATTTGCAAGATTCAGATAGGCCTCCACAAATTCTTCCTTTTTTATCTTCTGCCTTTTTATGGCATTTCTAAAAGCCGTCTCCGCCTCGGCATATCTTCCCATCTGCACGAGACAATAACCTTTTCTGAAAGGCGAAAGCGGAAACACGGGGTCTAAGTCTATCGCCTGATTGAATTTTTCGACGGCACGCTCGTACTGTTTCATCTTAAGATATATGTTGCCTTCCTGATAATGCACCTGCACATAATTGGGGGCCATGGCAAGAACATCATCGTATTTCGCTATGGTTCTCTGAGGATCTGTACGCGTGAGACCTTTCTGAATTTTTTTATCCCACAATGGATGATAGCGCGGCGTCTGATCCCATCTATCATTATAGACATTCCCCGTAAAATAATGAGACATTATAAACCGCGGCCAAAGAGTGACCACTCTGTCATAATGGTGGAGAGCCCTTTCCCACACACCCTGCTTTGAATAGGCAATGGCGATATTGTGATTAACATCGGCTATGAAAAACTTTCTGAAAAACAGCATGGAATAAACAGTAACGGCTATAACGGCGAACTGGAGAATTATTTTGGAAAGATCCCCCAGCCGTATCTCATATTCTTTTTTGTCTTTTTCGGGAAAAGTCAGAGCCCCTATAACGCCTATCATCAGCCAAAACAAATGCCCCGACGACACAAAGCGCATATGAACGCTCATCGCCGCTTGAGCGAGCATTCCCAAAGCCCCTGACATCCAGCCTATGAGAAGAAATGTCCTGTCAATCAGATCTTTATGCCCCCCCTGCGCAGACACTCTTTCCAGTTTAGCGAGTTTGCCGGCGGCGGAATAAAAAGTTATGAAAAGAATCAACAGATAAATGCCGAAACCTATCAGCCCTTCATCATAAAATATTTCCAGATATTCGCAGTGAAAGTGGTCCGTCTCGGTGTTGTGCTTGCCCTCAATGTGAAATATTTCAGGGTGACGGAACATAGGATACACTTCCTTAAAGCTGCCTATGCTTGTGCCCGCAACGGGATGCTTTTTCAGCATTTCCAGACCCGACATCCATGTAAAAACCCTGAACTTGTATGACGCAACATTCCCCGCTATAACAATAAGGCCTATTAGCGCGGCAAAAAGAAGAGGGAGACCGAACTTGAGAAATGTCATCACTTTTTTTCTGTTGAGGAAACCGGCGAAAACGGCCGTCAATGCCAGCGCCGAAGCCGTCGTTGCGGCAAAACCTATAATACTTCCTTTGCTCAATCCTATCCAGACACCGTATGCGGCAAAAAGATAAAGAAAAGCGTAAAGAGGGTTTCTGTTTTTGAAAAATGCGCTCAGCGGCAGAGCAGCCACGCCGACGAGCCAAGCGCCGAAAAAGTTGGGATTTCCGAACGTGGAAAAATGTCTGGAGCCGAAAGCTCCTTTCCACGCATAGGGATCGAGCCCCAGCCTCTGCACGAGGCCGTAAAAACAAACGATAAAACAGGTCAGAATTATAACGGAAGTGAGGAATTTCACATCTTTGAGCTTCCTGAATTCAAAAAAACCTATAAAGACAAGCCCCGTATAAATGCACCTTCTCCAGAACTCATCAAAAGATGCCCACATTTTGAAAGGCGATGAAGCGTAAGAGAAACAACCCCACAGGAAATACGCGGCCACCGGAACAATAAAAGCGATTTCCTCCATGGAAAAGCGCAGGCCTTCATCCAGCTTTTTCAGCAGAAAAATGCCTATAAGAAGTGAGCCGCCCACCTGAACAAAAGTTATTTTTATCGTGGCCGAATCGTATGTTTTAAGATAAAAAGCTATTGCCGTAAAAAAGCAGAGCGCCGGCGTAAGCAAAACCAGAGCTCTGTGAAGAATATGAGCCATTCCGCCGCCGGCACGCGGGGCGCTGAAATTGTTTTTCCCTTTACCCATTATTTCTCCCCGCCGCAGACGAACGAAGTGTTTCATCCGCCGTGGCGGGACGCCCCGCCGCGACTGACACTTCGCCGGGCAAACCCTCGGCACGGCACAGAAAATGCCAGTATGGCACCTTGTCCGAAACCGTCACACTGTCAAAGGTGTCTTTAAGTTTCATGATATTTTTTCTTTCAAAACGCTGTTCTATGGATGTAAAAAATCTGTCATAAACGTCCTGTTCTATTCTTTTTATACCTTTTCCCCTGTATGAATCATAAAGCGGTATAAGGCCGGACATTTTAAAGCGCTCAAGTATTTCACCGAGAAGAACAAGCGGGAAATATATAAAACGCGCGCCAAAAGGCGGAATCGCCGACCTTAAAAAAACGCTTTTGCTTTTTGAAAGACGGCGCCTCAAAGAAGTCACGGCGGAAAGTATCCACTTGAAGTAGACAGGTTTGTTGTCTAAAGCATAATAAAGGTAGACAAGCACGCTGCGCGAGGCTTTTTTAAGTTTCCTCACCTCTTCAAGCGCCGGACGCGGCAGATGATGCAGAACCCCCAGGCAAAACAGAAAATCCGCGTAATTGACGGCGAAAGGCAGTTCGGTAAGATCCCCCATAAAAAACAGACAGTTTTCAGCTCCCGCCATATTTTTTCTGGCTTCAAATATGGCATCTGAAAAATCAACGAGCATGATTTCTCCGCAGATATCTTTAAGAAAATAACTGAATCTCCCTATCCCGCAGCCCAGATCGCACACACGCGCGCCGCGGAGAGATTCCATATCCACAATGTCAAAATATTTAGCGAATTCCTCCCTGTGAGAGGGCATTATGCTGTTGTATTTACCCCATTCCATCCCAAAAGTGTCCTGTATGTCCTTTGAAAAATCCGTAGAATGGTTTTCGGGAGATGAAATGCCGAGGATTTTTTTCACTTTATCCGTGTATTTCCCGGGCTCCGACAGTATTATAACATCATTCATAACGGGATATCTCTTTCCCCGCACTTCAACAGCATCCTTCTTCAGGCATATTTCATCTGTGCCGAAGATCTGCTTAAGCGATTTTATTTTGTTATCGTAATACATAATCAACCAGCCTGTATTTTAGTATAAAAAAAACCTTTCCACAATAACAAACTTCTGAAATTTTGCCATAAGTCGGGGATGCGCCGTGGCGGGCAATTACGTCAGAGGTATCCGTAGACGGACGCTCACGTATGAGGTTCGCTGCCTATTCTCTCGGTAAAGAATGCGGTAAAAATCACCGAGCAATTATTGATACTCAGGCATTGTCGTTTCGGGTACTACGCAAAACCCCTCACTCATAAGTGGTGAGTGAAGTCGAACCAATGGCCCGCCCGCCACGGCAGACTTTCAGCTCCGGATACCTCTGCCGCACTTGCTTTATGTTCTTATTTGGCAAAATTTCAGACAAACTTAGCGCGTATTGAAAAAAACGGCGGGTTTTTGTACTTTTACCCTATGCTTTTATCTTTAACTAATTCGCGGGAAGGCCGGATTTGAAATCATCTCTTTTTAATTTCAATCTGCCTGAGGAACTTATCGCCCAGAAACCGGCTGAAAAACGGGACAGGTCGAACCTTATGGTTTTTGACAGGACAAGCGGCAAACGTCATTTAGGAAAATTCAGCGGCATTCTTAAATATTTCAAAGCGGGCGATGTCCTCGTTCTGAACGACACGAAAGTCATACCCGCGCGGCTCTCCGCGCAGAGAAAAACCGGCGGAAAAGTGGAAATATTTGTTTTACGGCGCGTCAAAGAACAGGGAAAAGAATTATGCGAATGTCTGGTAAAACCGCTGAAAAAAGTGAAAACGGGGGAAACGCTGATAATAAAAAATTCCTTTAAATGCACAATTGCCGAAAAAATAAAAGGGCGCGCTCTGATAAAATTCAACGGGAAGGTTAAAGAAATTCTTTCCGCGTGCGGCGAAATCCCCTTCCCGCCCTACATACACGAAAAAAAACAGAATCCGCGCCGCTATCAAACGGTTTTCGCCGAAAAAGAAGGAGCTGTCGCCGCCCCGACGGCGGGTCTGCATTTCACAAAGAAAATTCTAAAAAAACTTTCGCGCAAGGGCGTTGAAATAAGCTTTATAACCCTGCACACCGGCTTCGGCACTTTCACACCCCTGCGGGGAGACACAATAGAAGAGCACCGCATGGACGAGGAATTCTTCACCATTCCAAAACAAACAGCGGAAACAGTCAATCTCGCGATAGCCGAAAAAAGGCGCATTTTCGCCTGCGGAACAACTGTCACCAGAACACTCGAAAGCAATGCCGTTAGAAAAAACGGCATCCATCTGCTCCGTCCCGGAAGCGGCAGCACTGACATGTACATCACCCCGCCCTATAAATTCAAAATAGTAAAATCTCTCATAACCAATTTCCACACGCCTCTTTCCAGCCTCATTGTCCTTGTCAGCGCCTTTGCTGGCCGCAAAAATATCATGGAATGCTACGCAGAGGCTATAAAACGCAGATGGCGTTTTTTTTCTTTCGGTGACGCCATGCTCATATTGTAAACCGGTCTCAGACGCCGGTGAAATGTCCACGGAAAGAAGCTTTAGAGCGATATAGGAAAATTTAGGACATTTCACATTATCTAACGCGGACACTACTGTTTTCCGCCGCTTTCTGTTATAATTTGAAATGATTTCACTGACCATAAAAGAGATTTTAGAAGCGACCGGCGGGAAACTTATATGCGGCAAAGACAAGATAAAAATAACAGGCGTATCAATAGACTCCCGCCGCCTGCGCAAAGGCGACCTCTTTTTCGCTCTTAAAGGCTCCGGCAAAGACGGTAATGATTTCGCGCGGGAAGCTCTTAAAAAATGCGCCGCGGCTGTCGTTGAAAAAAAACCCCGCATAAAAAGCGCCAAACCCGTTATTCTCGTCAAAGACAGCCTAGATGCCCTTCAAAAAACAGCCGCGATTTGGAGAACAAAAATAAGTCCGCGCGTCATAGCCGTTAGCGGCTCCAACGGAAAAACAAGCACGAAAGACCTTCTCTCCCACATATTGAAAAACCGCTTCCGTGTGAACGCCGCCGAAAAAAGTTTCAATAATTTTATCGGCCTGCCCTTAACCGTCCTCAACACAGCCCGCGGGGCTGATATAATGGTGACCGAAATGGAAACAAATATCATCGGCGGAATACGGCGCCTCTGCAAAATCGCAAAACCGGACTCCGGTATTATAACCAACATAAGCGACACGCATCTTAGCGATCTAAAAACAAAAGAAAATGTTTTCAAAGAAAAAAGCGAACTGGCTGAAGCTCTTAATCCCGGCGGCGCACTTATAATAAATAACGACGATCCTTTTGCCGGAAAATTCAAAAAAATGTTCCGCGGAAAACTCATCACATATTCGTTGAAAAACAAAAGCGATTTCAAGGCCGAAATAATAAAAACGGATTTAACCGGAAGCGAATTTATTCTTTGCGGTAAAATCTTTAAAACATCCCTGCCCGGCGCGTTTAATGTGCTAAACATAGCATCCGCCGCCGCGGCAGCGAGGCTTTTCAAAGTCCCGTGGAACGAAATTTTACGCGGTGTCAAAAGTTTCAAAGCTCCCCCAGGAAGAATAAGCGTTAAAAAAATAAAAGGCCGCATTCTTATCAACGATTCTTTCAACGCCAACCCCGGCTCGGCGAAAGCTCTCGCCCAACTGCTGAAAAATGAAAAAGGCAGCAAGAGCCTCGTCTTCGGAGACATGCTTGAGCTGGGCAGACATTCCGCGCGTCTTCACGCCGAAACAGGCAAAGCTTTTGCCGAAGCCGGCATAAGTTCCGTGCACTACCTGGGAAAATTCGGACATTCTTTCGCGCGGGGCGCGAAAAAATCAAAACCCGCAATCAAATGCCATATCTATAACAGTAGAAAAAAACTCATGAATGCCGCAGTACGCGAAAAAGCCGATATAATTACGTTCAAGGGTTCCCGGAAAATGAAAATAGACGGGATATTTGATTATGTGGACAAACATATATCTTCTCGGCGCAATTAGTTTTTTCACCGACATATCCAGCGAAATGATAAAGGCCGTCCTGCCGGCTTTTCTCGCCGCCATGGGAGCCGGCGGCTTAGCCATAGGAGTGGTGGGAAACCTTCCTCAGGTTTTTCAGGGAATAACGCACTATCTCAGCGGATCTCTCTCGGACAAAACCGGAAAGAGAAAACCCCTCATATTCGCGGGATACCTGCTGTCTTGTTTATCCAAACTGCTCATAGCTATTTCACCGACCGCGGGAATTCTGGCGGCATCCAGAAGCGGAGAACGCGTGGGCAAGGGACTGCGTATAGCGCCGCGGGATTCTCTCATAGGCGACACCGTTGCGAAAGAATTTGCGGGTAAAGCTTTCGGCATACAAAAGGCAATGGACAGCGCCGGAGCCGTGGTGGGCACTCTCGCGGCATACATAATGTGGCATATGGGTTTTAATATAAAATCCATAATCTTTGCCGGAGCCGCCATATCATTTATCGCGCTCCCTCCGATTTTAATGCTTCGCGAAAAATTCGGCCAGAAAAACCCCGACGAAGCGGGAGCCGATGAAACAAAATTAAAGACCGTGTTTATCTATACCGGCCTTTTTGCGATTTCCAACATAAATTATCTTTTTTTCATAAGCTTCATTCAGCTCACCCATAAAAACGCGACAGGGGCTGTTTCATCCGGAATTTTCGCCTATATTCTCTATAATATCGCTTACGCCGTTTTTGCCGTGCCTGCGGGAAAATTCGCGTCGGCAAAAGGCTGCAGAAAAGGTCTCATAATCGCGAATGCTCTGTTCCTTATTCTGTGCGCTTTTTTTGTTTTCGCTCCTGCCCCATATCTGGCGCCGGCAATGCTCATACTGGGAATTACGGCGGCTTTTTCAAAAGTGAGTCTCAAAACTTGGGTAAATGAACTGAGCCCGTCAGAAAAACGCGGCAGAAAAATGGGAACTCTTCAGCTCATACAGGCTTTTTCTCTTCTGGGGGGAGGAATAATACAGGGCTTCCTCTGGAATATGAATTACCTCTACACCTTCGCGCTCGGCGCCGTAACAGGCGCGCTGGCGCTTGGATTTCTTTTTACCGTTAAAGAAAATTAAGACGCGGTGGCGAAGAGAGATTCTCTGATCTCGCCCCACGAATTGACTCTGTAAAGATTTTCGGTTTCTCCGGCGCAGCGGTTCCACGGATAATCAAGCATATATGTTTTGATTCCCGAAAGAGCTATGCCTCTGGCGAAATCGAGCCTGTCCTCAATAAAAGCCTCCAGCTTAAAAGGAAATTTGTTAATAAGGTCTATTTTGTTTTCGCCTTCCCGGATGAAATATATATCCTTAAAAGGGATTCCTTTTCTTTTTAAAAATTCTTCAGATTGACCCCGGGCGTCGGCGGGCCTTGCTGTGATTATCACTATATCAAACTTTTTCGCCAGCTCCACCAGAGTGTCTCTGGAGCCGTCAACAAGCTCCATACGGCTCCACACATTTTCTTTCAGCATCAATTCATAGGCCTTGTCCACATCATCTTTTGTGATAGGCAGACATTCCTCATAAAAATATTTTATGATCTGCTCTCTGTAAAACTGCTTTCCCGTCACTCTTTTAATATATTCCCGGAACACCGGATCCGTGTCGGTTATTATTCCGTCAAAATCCGTTCCCAGTATTTTTTTCTGCTTCATAAATATCTCTCGTCTCTCCTAATGCCGTTCACTGCCGCGCGCCGAAACGCCGTTTTTCTTCTGTGCTAATTTAACCGGTTAAAAACAAACAGCCCCGGCTACCGGGGCTGTTCCAAATCAAACTCGGTTGTTATACTATGTTTATGGCTTCCACCGGGCAATTTTCCGCGGCCTCTTTCACGGCTTCTTCTTTTTCCACCGTCATCGCGGCCTTCACCACAGCCACGCCGTCAACAATCTCAAAAACTTCCGGAACCATCTGTTCGCAAAGGCTGCAGCCCGTGCAAAGATCCGCGTCAATAGTAACTCTCATTTTATTCCTCCTGCAAATTTTTAATTTAGTTCATTATATCTTTTTAATTCCCGTTTTTCAATGGATATTAAGAAACAACGCTAACAAAAAAACAGCGAGCGGCGTTTATTTTTACATAATCAGCAATAATACAGGCGAAAATAAAAAAGGAAAAATTGCCGTCATTCGTTGGAAAAGGGGACGTCCTTAATTGCCCTCTCCCTTGAAAGGGATAGACCTTCGACGAGCTCAGAATGGGGAGCAAAGTCGAACCAGCCTAAGGCAAGGGGGATTTTCTTATTTCCGGCACAAAAGGCGGCAGAAGTTTTTCATACCCCTGCTCACGCAACGCTTCATCAGCGGGAAACCAGCGGATTTCAGGATCTAAAATCAGTATCATTGTAGCCAAGTAAAATAATAATTTGCTAATAATTTGTAATATTGGTAGCATTAATTGTTAATATTCCTTTAAATGGAGGTATGCCATGAAAAAAATGAAAACTACAAAAGCAATTAGCAGAGAGGTTGAAAAACTGAAGACAAGTGGGAAAAAAATAGCTGCAAAAAAAAAGACTGCACTATCTTTTCTTATTCAAGCTGGAATATATACCGAAAAAGGGAATTTAAAAAAAGTATATAAATAAAACTTATGTATTCGCCCCTGCCTTCATTTGTTTTAGGGTTTCATGGTTGCGATAGAGATATCAAGAAAAAACTATTGACGGGTGTAACTGGTCTTGAGCAAAGTGATAATGAATATGATTGGTTAGGACATGGAATTTATTTTTGGGAACACAACGTTGAGCGAGCTTTAGAATTTGCTATTGAGATACAAAAGCATCCAGGAAGACACAAAACTGTAATTAAACATCCTGCGGTAATCGGCGCAGTTATAGATTTGGGCAATTGTCTTAATCTATTAAATGCAGAGTATATTAAACTTGTAAAACAATCGTATGAAAATTTAAAAGAGATTTGTGAATCTGCAGGTACACCTCTGCCTGAAAATACACATAAAGATGCCGGGGGAATCCCATTAAAGAGGAATCTTGATTGCGCGGTAATAGAAAGTTTGCATACGATGACCAAAAATAATGACGAACAAAACTATGATTCTATCAGATCAGTTTTTATTGAGGGAAGTTCGTTGTACGCTGATTCAGGATTTAATGAAAAAAATCACATACAAATTTGTGTTGTAAACCCACAGTGTATAAAAGGGTATTTCAATCCACTTGATTAAAATTATAGTTATTTGAGAAAAAGCTGATGCTATTAATATCAAAAGGGAAAAAAGTAATAGGTAATTTTTTTGTACGAATGAAAGTGGTGATTTTAAGAACAATCGGCGGAATATAGAAACGGAAAATGTAGGATGTCACCATTTTTTCCTCCGGCGCCTCGCATAAGAGACGGTCGGAGGGCATCGGGCGATTGTTCCTGTTTTTGACTGAATACCCCCTCAAAAAATTCGCGACTGCCGTTGGCAGTCATTTCATTTTTAAAAGAGCCCTTTTCATCTTTTTTTGAAGAAACAATTAACTCTCTCTTCGTCGGAACAAATCTTATAGGCAGGCGATAGGCGGGTCGCCTGCCTGCAAAGAAATCAAACGGCTTTCGGAACAAAAATGACAAGGTATTGTCCCTTAAAGCGAAGTTATCCCGACTTTAGGTCGGGACACATACTCACGTATGCCGAACCTCTATTATCTGCTAAATTGGCATTGTTACAAAAGTTACAAAATAACTTGATTATTGTAACAATATCTTCTATAATAGCAGTAGACTTGATAGTAGGAGGTTATAGCTATGATAAAATCAAATCCATTTACTCCGCAAAGCGGATGGGAGCCAAAATCATTTCAGGGACGAAAAAATCAAATAGATAATTTTAAGAAAAATATAAAAAATGTTCTTTTGACTGATAGACCTAATCACATGGTAATTCTGGGTGACTGGGGCATTGGCAAAACGTCTCTCTTAAAATTGTTTAAAAAAATAGCGCAAAAGGAAGGATTGCTAACAACATTCTGCGCTATCCCCAAATTTACGGAAAAAGATTTAACAGCCGATGTCGTAAATTTAATTATTGAAGAAATTTTAAAGGGCTTCCCTTTTATAAAAGGAATGGACAAACTAATGGAAGAGATAGAAGGGATTGGTATCTCTATAGCCGGGTTCGGCGGTCAGGTTACCCGAAAGAAAAAACAAGGAAGTCCACAGATATTACTCACAGATGTATTAATACGATTATGGAAATATCTGGATACTAAACTCGCTATTGTAATTATTGACGATATTCAAAATTTCAGCATGATCCCCCAAGTACTGGATATACTGAGATTAGTTCTAAGCCGTGAAGAAATATTGGTAAAAACAAATTATCTTTTTGTTTTATCCTCAACTTCTCATGGCTGGAATGATTTTATAGACAAGCACGATCCCATCGGCAGATTTTTCAGGAAACGCGGAAAAATACAGCCACTGAATAAAGAAGAAACAAAAAAAGTCATTGCAGAAACATTGAAAAATACAGGAGTTAAATTCAGTAAGGAAACAATAGAACTTACTTATAGTTGCACAATGGGTCATCCATACGAGTTACAGGTTTTATGCAGCAATCTATACGAATCACAAATTAAAGGAGTTGTTTCTAAGAGACAATGGCAAACAGTTTTTAATAAGACTCTTTCTGATCTTGGAGAAGACTATTTCGATTCTCTATTTAGGAGGGCTTCCGAGAGAGAAGAAACAATTTTACAAGTTCTATCCAAGGCTAAAAAAGAAATGAGTATACCGGAAATTCAAAACTCTATATCTAAGATCAACAAACTTTACCCTGCTAAAGATGTGCGGCTCTATATTTACAGATTACTTACCAAAGAACTAATCAAGCAACAGGGGAAAGGCAAATATCAAATAATTGACAATATGTTTCGAGAATATCTGATGAACCTATCGTTACAATAAGTGAGAAATATTGTAACTTTTGTAACAACAGGAGAAACGTTATGAGCAAATATTTCCTCTATGCCCGCAAATCAACTGAATCAGAAGATCGGCAGGTTATGAGTATTGAACAGCAAATTTTGGAAGTAAAAGAATATGCCAAGAAGGAAGATTTAAACATTGTTTCTGAATTTACCGAATCAATGAGCGCCAAGAAACCCGGGCGCCCTATATTTAACGAAATGCTTGCCCTGCTTGAAAAAGGAGAGGCTGACGGAATACTGGCATGGAATCCCGACCGTCTTGCAAGAAACTCAATTTATGTGAAGTAAATAATTATGTGAAGCTTCACATATCTCTATAGACGGCGGAAGAATAATATATCTTGTTGATACAGGTGTTATAAAAAGTTTGAAGTTTCCGACTTTCCACTTTGATAATAATGCTTACGGCAAATTTATACTCTCAATAGCATTTGGTCAATCTAAATATTATACCGACAGCCTCTCCGAAAACATCAGGCGCGGCATCCGGCATAAACTCCGCAAAGGAATCTGGCCGGGATGGGCGCCCTTAGGTTATTTGAATGACCACAAAACAAAAACCATTGTGATTGATAAAGAAAAAGCCCCGTTAATAAAAGAGGGGTTTGAATTATACTCTTCCGGCAATTATTCTCTTAACAGCATCAAAAAGATTTTATTTGAGAAAGGATTAATAGGAAAGAAAAACAAACCTTTAGCCGTTTGCAATATTCAATATTTTCTCAAAAATCCTATTTACTACGGACTTATCCGTTATACGGGAAATATATATGAGGGTTCCCACCCTCCAATAATAACCAAACGGCTTTTTGAGAAAGTTCAGAAAGTTTCGAAACAAAGACACAGAGCGACGAGAAAGAAAAAATACAATTACCCTTTTCGCGGTTTTATCCAGTGCGGTGAATGCGGAGCAATGATAACTGCTGAGATAAAAAAGAAAAGATACATCTATTATCATTGCACCAAGCGTAAAGGTAAATGTTCTCAACCCTTCAATACCACAGAAGAAAATCTTTATCAGCAGTTATCTCTTGGACTATCAGCTATATGGCTGAATGATAAAACCGCTAACAAGATTTTGAGTGACCTTGAAAAATATAGAACTGATGAAAGTAAAAATATCTCGTCGCTCTCTGAAAAGTTTGAAAAGACATTGACTAATATTAGTCAGAGACTGGATCGTTTGCTTGAAGGTTACATCAGCGGACTGATTGACCCTGCCGAATATCAGGAGAAGAAAGCCTCCTTGATTGAAGAAAAAATTGAACTAAAGCAAAAAATAACCAGTTTGAAGAATGAGAGTAACAGTTGGTTCGAACTCGCAAAAGATATTGTTTTAACCTGTAATTCCGTCGAGAAAATAATAAAAGAACGGGATTGCGCAAATTTGGTGAAAATTTGCCGAAAAACCGGTTCGAACTTCGTTTTAAGGGACAATACCCTGTCATTTTCATTTCGAAAGCCGTTTGATTTCTTTGCGGGCAGGCTTGCCTACCGAACAGGCAGGCGACCCGCCTATCGCCTGCCTGCTAGATTTGTTCCGACGAAGGAAGGGGTAATTGTTTCTTCAAAAAAAGATGAAAAGGGCTCTTTTAAAAATGAAATGACTGCCAACGGCAGTCGCGAATTTTTTGAGGGGGTATTCAGTCAAAAACAGGAACAATCGCGATGGCGGAGGCGGGAGGATTCGAACCCCCGGTCCGCCTAAACGGACAACGGTTTTCGAGACCGCCGCATTCGACCGCTCTGCCACGCCTCCATCAAAACTTGCCTTTATCATACACCAATGACGCTATGCTTTGCAAGCATATTTTCAAAACGTCGTCTATCAAAACAGCTCCATGCGTAAGTTCGCGCAGTGAAACCGCCTCAACGCCGTCAAAATCAATATCGTTATTTACATTTATTCCGGCGCCTATTACAGCACCCGCGCATTCGCTTCCGCTGTAAATTTTGGTGACGATAATGCCGGCGAGTTTTCTGCCGTCGGGCGTGACAATATCATTGGGCTCTTTTGTTTTGATATTCAGAGAAAATTTGACAGAAAGGCCGTCTTTGATTTTTTCGGCAGTCTGAATGGAGCAATTTTCATCAAGCAGACGTGTTGATGCCGGGACAAAAAAAGAAAACCACAGGCCTCCCCGCGGCGAATAAAATTTTCTGCCGAATCTGCCGACGCCGTCAGTCTGCTTGTGGGCAATAACAAGGAAAGGCCTTTCAGGAAAAGCCTTAATTTCTTTTTTAATTTCTGTCTGTGTTGACAAGCATTCGTCTAAAAGTTTAAATACCGCAGCAGGAAAAACAACTTTCAGAATTTCAGAAACTTTTTTTTCTTTGAGAAAATCGAAATCCACGGAATGTTTATCCGCAAACTTCAAGTGAAAAATCCGCGGACGAGGCGGAATGGGTTATTGCCCCCGACGATATTCTGTCAACCGGAATGCGTTTGTATTTCAAAATTGTTTTTTCGTCTATGCCGCCGGATAATTCTATCAGCGTCTCCGGTGATAAGCGGTCACGCAGCGTTACGGCGGCGGTGGCCTGACGCGGGTTAAAATTGTCGCACAGCAAAACGTAGGGTTTTATGGCGAGAATTTTCTCAGCCTCTTTCAGATCATCGGCCTCAAATATCACTTTTTTTTCTCTAAACGCATCAATCGCAGAATCAAGGCCTGCATAAGCGATGTGGTTATCCTTGACCATAGCCGTGTCGGCAAGGTCAAACCTGTGATTGACGCCTCCGCCGCAGCGGACGGCGTATTTGGAAAGATATCTGTACCCTGGAAGAGTTTTTCTTGTGTCCAGTAAAACAGGCTTGCGGGACGCTATCCAGTTCCTGTCTATTATTTCACTGAAAGCGCGGGTTTTCGACGCTATGGCCGAAAGAAAAGAAAGAAAATTGAGAGCAACTCTCTCCGCGGAAAAAATCATACCCGCGGAGCCCTCTATTTCACAGACGGTTTCACCGCAAATGATATCCGAACCGTCTTTCATGAGGACTTTCACTTTTGTGCTTTTTGATCTTGCCGAAAAAACAGCCGGAAGCAGAGCGGCTCCCGCGAGGCGATAATTTCCGCCGGAGACAATCCGCGCTTTTATGGAACGCGACGGTGAAAGAGCTTTGGATGTGATGTCATCATATACGCGGTCTTCTCTAAAAGCTCTTTTGAGCAGAAAAAAGAATTCCTGTTTTTCGTTTTTACTTAACATAGAGCAAGTGCGGCTGAAAGTGCGCCGTGGCGTGCAGATGGTATCCGGCGTGATTGCCTGCCACTATATGTCTTTGTGAATTACTCTGCCTTCTTTTGTGCTGACCTCAACGGAAGCTTTATGGAGTATTCTGTCAAAATCCGATACAACTTTCATTATTTCCTGAGGAGAAGACGCCGCGGTGATTTTCTGCATCATAACATCGCTTTTTAGAAGCTTCGCCGCCCGGGCAACCACCTGTATATATTCCCTGTTCAAGTCGGGGGGGGAGGCCACCATAAAAACCGCGGTGACTGGCTTTGCGTCAAGAGCTTTGAATTCCACTCCATCCTTAACCATACCCATCGCGCAGAATATTCTTTTAACGCTTTCATGCTTGGCGTGGGGAATGGCTATTCCGCCGCCTATGGCCGTGGATTCAAGCTCTTCCCTTTCCATGACAGCATTCAAAAAAGCGTCTTTGTCCGACAAAATCTTTTCGGATGCGAGGCACTCCGTGAGCTCTTCCATGACGGATTTTTTATCACTCCCCTTCAACTCAACCACAATGGTTTTCTTACTTAAAACATCCTGTAAAAACACTTTTTCACCTCTCTAATACCGGAAATCCACGATCATATTTTTTGGAGCGGGCGATGGGATTCGGACCCACGACCTCAACCTTGGCAAGGTTGCATTCTAGCCAGCTGAACTACGCCCGCTCTAATAATGGATTATCCTATCAAATATCCTTGAATTGTACAGCCCTTTTCAGTCTTTTACAATCCGTGTTCCTGTTTTTCCGTCCATAGCCTCACCTATTTTTGCAGGACATGTTATAAGAGCTTCTTTGCCGCCGCCTTCAAAAAACTTCACCACAGCCTGCATCTTGGGAAGCATGCTGCCTTTGGCAAAATGGCCTTCTGCTATATATTTTTTAGCTTCCGACACGGTGATTCTGTCAAGCTGTTTCTCGTCGGGTTTCCCGAAATTCAAACAGACTTTTTCAACCGCCGTGGAGATAAGAAGAAGATCGGCCTTGATGTTTGACGCAAGAAGAGCCGACGCGAAATCCTTATCTATAACAGCCGCGCATCCTTTTATGATATTCTTCTCTTTATCCTCATACACGGGTATGCCGCCGCCGCCGACAGCTATTACGCTGAAGCCGCTTTTCACCAGGGTATCTATCGCCTTTTCCTCAAGTATTATTTTCGGCAGCGGCGAAGGAACCACCCTTCTCCATCCGCGGCCGGCATCCTCAACTATGTCCCAACCCTCTTTTTCCTTTCTCGCCATGGCTTCTTCTTTTTCAAGAAAAGGGCCAACCGGCTTTGAGGGATTTTGAAACGCAGGATCATCTTTATCTACAAGAACCCTTGTCACAACCGTTACAACTTCTCTTATAATGCCGCGCCTGTTGAACTCGTTTGAAAGCGCCTGCTGGAAATTATATCCTATCGCGCCCTGAGTGTCGGCGCCGCAGGAATCCATAGGAATCGGATGAAGCCCCTCTTTTTGACCGGCCTCGCTCCTCAAAAGCATAAAACCGACCTGAGGGCCGTTGCCGTGAGAAATCACAACATTCCAGCCCTTCTCTATCATATCCGTTATGTGCTTCACCGTCTCAACAACACACATATACTGATCCGGCACAGTGGCACGCGCCTTGTCTTTTATAAGGGAATTACCTCCCACCGCAACAACTGCTACTTTACTCATTTTTTCCTCCATGGGGACGGTGCTTGACAGTGTGACAGTAGCATTGAATTATCTTTTCCTACTGTCCCGTCCCCTTCTTCTTTTTTACATTTTATCCGACATGGTCAGAGCCATAATGGCTTTCTGCACATGAAGTCTGTTTTCGGCGATATCCAGCACTATGCTGCGCGGGCCCTGGTTCACCTCACGGGTCACCTCGGCGCCTTCGTCAACAGGCATGGGATGAATAAACTTCGCTCCGGGATTGGCGGTTTTCATTTTGTCTTCGTCGCAAATCCAGTCTTTGTATTTATCACTTGAAGCGCGTTTTATCTCTTCCTCTTTGCCTATCTCATAGTAATCTTTTCCGAACCAGTTACGCGAATAAACATAATCGGCGCCTTCATAAGCCGCTCTGGGATCGCCTTTGACAATTTCAAAGGTGCCGCCGGCCGCTTCCGCGTTTTTCTTCGCCTGCTCGACAATATTCTCCGGCAAAGCATAATTGTCGTCGGGGTACGCCAGTTTTACGTTAACGCCCAGACGGGAGTTAAGCAGCAAACTTTCGTGCACCGAACAATATGACCGCGCCAGCGCGCCTTTCGCCCAGGTCTGGACAATCGTTTTGCCTTTTGTGGGCTGATTATCGTTGTGCTCTCTCATGCCCATGACATCCGCAAGTCCCTGACAGGGATGATAAATATCATCCGCCATGTTGATAATCGGCACATCGGCGTACTTGGCGTATTCTCTGAGAATCTTGTTGCCGTCGCCGTAATTGTCAACGGAAGTTTCAAGAATCCTTATGCCCACACCGACAGCGAATCTCGCCATAACCTTCGCGGCGTCGTGAATCGTCTCGCCGGCAACCTCAACGCCTTTCTTGACGCTTTTAT
>SWCC01000826.1_pt1 | contig 25983 bp, 26 predicted proteins | sample 4692971 | NCBI WGS metagenome assembly SWCC01 (sample SAMN10267277, study PRJNA491770) | bioreactor metagenome | isolation source: DHS bioreactor inoculated with subseafloor sediment | place: Japan: off Shimokita Peninsula | collected 2006-08 | reverse complement strand
CCGCAGATCATCACTGTGCATTGAGAGAATAAAAGAGGAGGTCAAAAGCGATAAGCCTCTGTGGGCTTTTTTGTTGTCCTGGCAGATGGGGCATCAGCACGGTCAGGATCCGGTGATGTTTCAGGACGCAGGGGCTGATTTTCAGACGGTGATGCTTTACGAGTGCGACGACAAACAGTTTGATAATCTGCTCTCTCAATGGAAAAGATACGACGCGCATGGCGTCAACTTTATAATAGGAAACCAGATAGATTTTAACGTGCACCAGTTTTCGGAAGATCCTCCGGCGCCGGAAAAATTCGCGCAGCGTCTTGCCATGGCGAAAAAAGTTTTTAAGTCAAAAGGCATTTTCATAAATGATTTGTCACGCGTTTTCTGGGGACGTAAAGGCCCCTACACCGGAATCGAATGGCTCAACCCCGTCAAATTTCTGATAGAGAACGGCAAAACCGGCGCGGGTTTCCGTTACGGTAACGGTAGCCTTGCGAAGTCTTCCGCCACGGTTTCGGATATGTCCGCCGTGTCAGTCCCGACTTCAACATCAGCCGTTTCGGGAGCGCCGCCAACATCCGCTGTTCCAGGCGGGCCCTATAATATAAAAACGTCCACACCGGCACGCTAAAAAATTGACTAATGGCTGACGCGTTTTCGTCTGCTTGTGCCGTAATGTTTGTTATGAAGGATATGGGTCTGTCAGTTGTCAGTTTCCGATTATTTCATTCAGGCCGGCGATGACTTGAGTTAATTCTTCCGGCTGAGCTCTGGCGATTTTCTTGCCGATTCGCTCCACTGAAAGTATTCGGATTTGACTAATTTTGACCCACGATTGGTTGGTCAAGCTAATGGACTTTATCTTCAGAGTTAATGGAAACCCTGCGCGTTGAGGCTGACTCGTAATTGCTACGGCTATAACAGTGCCGGAGCGTTTATTAAAAATATCCTGACTTAGAACTAAAACAGGTCTCAGGCCTGCCTGCTCATGGCCCCGCGTAGGGTTTAAATTAGCCCAGCGAATTTCTCCTCTTAATATTTTGGCCATTTTTGTGTATCTTCGGATATGCCTTCTTCGGCCATTGCCTTTTCAAAGGCGGGATCGAGTTTGGCGCATTCTCTGGATAAGCGGTTGTGTTCTATTCGTTCCAGTTTTTCCTGAACGGCTTCCTGGATCGCCCGACTGCGATTAATGAAAATATGTTCTTTGACGAGCCTATCCAGGCATGCCACCGTATCCCGCTTCATACTGATTGCAATTTTAGCGCTATTCATAATCCCTCCTCTTTGGTACTACTATATATCATACCGCGGATTTTATTAAGTGTCAAGGGTTTTGTGCGATTGTCTGTAGACTAACGGGCAATATCAGCGGGTTGAAGATTGCTGTTTGATAATTTCTAAAAATTCCTGAACTGTTACAATTGAAATATTTTTATAATGACTCAGGTTAAGAAGATGTTTGTCGCCGGAAACGATATAATTTGCCCGCGCTTCAACGGCGCAGGCCAGAAATTTATTATCGCTGGGATCGTCTTTAATGACGTTGAGATGAAGTGAATCGGATAGGACGGCGGCTTCATGTTCTATCAGGTTTATGAGGAGGTCTGTGTCTTTTTTTCTGAGATTATATTTTTTCGCTATGTGGGGGTATTCAAGAACCCTTTTGATTTCTTTGATTATTTTTTTAGATGTGACCAAAGTGTATAGACAATTTTTCCATGCTTTTAAGAGCTGAGCGGAAGCGCCCTTTCGGCTTATAACAGCGCTTATAAATTGATTGGTATCGATTACAACTTTAAGCAAATTATTTTCTAACGGCTTTTATTGCCCTTGAGATATCTTTTTCTATTTCTCCGGAGGAGATATCAGGGAGTCCTGCTTTAATGCTGTCCAGGATTTTGAATCGTTCTTCGCGTTCCTGAAAAAAGCGCTGGTATTCATTTGCGCTTAGAATTGCGATCATAGGTATTCCTGATTTTTCTACGATGAAACGAACTCCGTTTTTAAAAGACTGTTTCATAATTTCGCCGAGGTGAACGCGGGCTTCCAGCGCCGGTATTGTTTTTGTTGTCATAAATTCCTCCCTTACTCTGCATTAGCAGAAAGCACTATCTTAAGAAATGTAGTCGCACTAAATCCCCGACCCATCCTTTGGATGGGTACCCCGCTCCCTTTTTGCAAAGGGGAGAACCGGCTTTGCCAATTGGCAGAGCCAATTGATTAGCGCTATTTACCACTGATTAATGCTAAATAAAAGCAGGGTTTTTGTCAAGGGCATATTAGGCGTCAAGGATTTTGCGCGTTTGGCATGCGCGAGGCGACCTCTTCTTGACAGAGTCCGTATTATGATGTATATTTGCAATAGGAATGCAAATACACATAATAAGGAGCATTTGTGAAAAAAGTATATGTAAAACGGGAAATAGAAAATACGGTTAAGCGGGCGGCAAAACAATTTCCGGCTGTCATTGTAACCGGTCCGCGGCAATCAGGGAAGACCACTCTTTTAAAACATCTTTTTGCGAAGACGCACAGTTATGTGTCTCTTGACGACCCTGATATCAGGCTGATGGCCGCGCGTGATCCAAAACTTTTTCTTAAAAACTATCCCGCGCCGCTTATTATTGACGAGATACAATACGCTCCGGAGCTTTTTCCGTATTTAAAAATTGCGGTAGATAACAATCGGTCAAAGAAAGGGCAATTCTTATTGACGGGGTCTCAGAGTTTTCCGCTTATGGCTAAGGTCGGAGAATCTCTTGCCGGCAGAATCGCGGTTCTCACTCTTTTGTCCTTTTCATGCAAAGAACAAAAGGCGGATAAAAAGAATTTGGATTTTGCGGAGTTGAGATACATGGTGTTAAGCGGGGGGTTTCCTGAAATTGCTCTTAATAAAACCAGGGATACAAAATTATGGTTTGGCGGATATCTTCAGACTTATTTAGAGAGAGATGTCCGGCAGATTCGTCAAATCGGGGATTTGATGGATTTTCAAAGGTTTCTCGAACTTCTCGCCGCGAATAATGGTCAGGTGTTGAACCTTTCGGGATTATCAAATGATTTAGGTGTGGCGGTAAACACGGTTAAGGCGTGGATTTCAGTGCTTGAGGCATGCTATCAGATAATTCTCGTGAAACCTTTTTATAAAAACAAAGGCAAGCGTATAATAAAAAGCCCGAAAATATATTTTTTAGATACGGGTTTTTTGTGTTATCTGCTGGGTATCGCGCATAAAGAACAGGTTTTTAAGGGGCCCGCTGCGGGGCAGTTATTTGAAAATGTTGTTTTAGGGGAAATTATAAGAAAGTTTTATAATAACGGAGAAATTCCGAAAATCTTCTGGTGGAGAACATCCTACGGCGACGAGGTTGATTTTATAATTGAACGTAACGGTAAAATATTTCCTGTAGAAGTAAAGATGTCATCAAAAACAAACAGGACTTTGGCGCGAGGGCTTTTTTCATTTGTTGAAATATTTAGTGATGAAATTAAAACATGTATTTTAGTGAACTTGTCCGATAAGAAAATAATTTTGGGCAATAAAATAGAGTGTCAGCCTTTTGGGTATTTCATAAAAAACGCATTGTTTTATTAAAGAACAGCCCTGAAGGGTTTTCTACCCCATAATTTTTTTTTAAAAATTGACTAAAGGCCTTATGTTGACTATAATTCAGTTAATCTGTTACGTCCATAAATAATGTCCAGGATTATGCATTGAGGTAATGAGGTAATGTACGCAAGCTAAAGCTTGCGGCTACCTTAGTGGTTACCTTGCAGTTGCCGGGGTTATGGTGAAGTTATTTGGACAGAATGAAGTGGAAAAATATTAAGGACGTCCCCAGTTTCCATTTTCCATTAGGAGGTTAAGATGGCGAAAATATACATAATTGATGTGACGAACCGCGACGGTGTACAGACCGCTAATCTGGGTCTGGCGAAACTTGAGAAAACGCTGCTCAATATTTATCTGGATAAGATGGGCATCTTTCAGTCCGAATTCGGATTCCCTGTGACCAATCACGAAAAGGCGTATCTCAACGCCAATCTCCGTTTGGTTAAAGAAGGGGCTCTTAAAAAAATACGTATGGAAGGATGGATACGCGCCGTTCCTGAAGATGTGAAAAGCGCTTTCAAAAATGTGCCGGAGATAAAACATTTAAATGTGTCTATATCGACGTCCAGGCAAATGATAGACAAGAAGTTTCAGGGGAAATTCGGAGAGAGAGACATTATCGCTATGATGAAAAAAAGCGTGATTCTCGCAAAAAAAATGGGCGCCGAGTCAGTCGGCGTAAACGCCGAAGACGCTTCGCGCTCGGAGATGGGTTTTCTTAAGGAATTCGCGCTCGGCGCGAAAAAAGCGGGCGCCGACAGGGTGCGCTATTGCGACACTCTCGGTTATGACGATCCTTTTATGATTTATGACAGGATTTTCGAACTTGCGAAAGCTGTTTCTCTTCCCATTGAGATGCACTGTCACAACGATCTGGGAATGGCCGTGGCCAATTCAATCGCGGGCGCCAAAGCCGCCGTTGACGCCGGATGCGACGCCTACATAAACACCACTGTTAACGGTCTTGGTGAGCGTGCGGGTAATGCGGATCTTCTGTCTGTTCTGCTGGCTATTAAAAAATCTTCGGGTTTCGGCGGGAAATACCGTCTCGGCGGAAAAATAAATCTGAAACGCTCATGGAAGCTTGCCCAGTACGCTTCATACTGTTTCGGCGTGCCCATACCCATAAACCAGCCGGGGACGGGAAAAAACGCTTTCGCTCACGAATCGGGCATTCACGCCGACGGAGCGCTCAAAGACAGAAGAAATTACGAGCTTTACGATTACGAGGAACTTGGCCGCGGCGAACAGAAAATAATAGAGACCGGCAGGCAGATAATTGTGGGCGAATATTCAGGGATAAAAGGCTTCAGGAATGTTTATGACAAGCTGGAAGTGAAATTCAAAGATAAAAATGAGGCAAGGAAAATTCTGGAACTTGTCCGCTATGCCAATGTGCACACACAAAAGCCGCTTCTCAGTGACGAGCTTCGCTTTATAGCGAAGTATCCCGATATAGCGAAAGAAATAATGACGGTGACCCCGCAGTGGTGAGGGTGCGAAAATGATAAGTCCGTCGGATAAAATAAAAAATCTGCCGCCCTATCTTTTCGGGGCGATAGACGTGCTGAAAAACCGCGCTCATGCCAACAGGCAGGATGTGATTGATCTGGGCATGGGGAATCCCGATTTGCCTACGCCCAAATGCATTGTTGACCGTCTTGTGGACACCGTGACGCAGCATCCGCGCACGCACCGTTATCCGCAGGCGAAGGGCATGCCCAAATTCAGAAAGGCCGTTTGCGACTGGTACAAGCGCCGGTTTGACGTGGAGCTGGAGCCCGAAACGGAAGCGGTTGCCCTCATAGGCTCAAAGGAAGGAATCGCCCATTTGTGTCTGGCGTATCTTAATCAGGGGGATCTTGTTCTTGTTCCCAATCCCTGTTATCCCGTACATTATAACGGCGTGGTTCTTGCGGGGGGAGCCGTTCATCTTATGCCTCTGCGCGAGGAGAACGGCTATCTGCCGGATCTTTCGGCCATTCCCGAAAAAGTGAGACAGCGCGCCAAAATAATGATTCTGAATTACCCGAATAACCCCACGGGCGCCGTGATAGAAGATATGAAATATCTGGAAGAAGTTGTTGAATTCGCGAAGAAGTACGATATCATAATCGTTTACGACAACGCTTATTCAGAGGTGACATTTTCGGATTACGTCGCTCCGTCTTTTCTGGAAGTGAAAGGCGCGAAGGATGTGGGCGTTGAATTCGGTTCTTTTTCAAAGACGTATAACATGGCCGGCTGGCGCATAGGCTGGGCCGCCGGCAATTCCGAAATTCTTTCGGTGCTGGCTAAATACAAAAGCTACCTTGATTACGGTGTGCCGACATTCGTGCAGCTTTCGGGCGTGAGGGCGCTTGAACTTGAAAAAAAAGACATTCAGCCGACGCTGGACGAATACGAAAAAAGGTTTGATTTTTTTGTGAAGAAACTTTTATCCATAGGATGGGATGTGAAAAAGCCCAAGGCCACGATGTATCTGTGGGCGAAAATCCCGCCGCCTTATTCCAGTATGCCTTCTCTTGAGTTTGCGGAGCTTCTGATAGAGACCACCGGCATTGCCGTCGCTCCGGGGATAGGTTTCGGCACCTACGGGGAAGGTTATGTACGTCTGGCCATGGTGACGCATTACAAAAGGTTCCACGACGCTTTTTTGAGGCTCAAAAAATTTATGAAAGCGTCCCCCCCGGGAAAATGAAAAAGAAGGAAATAATCAATATAGGCCTGGCCGGATACGGCACGGTGGGGAAGGGTGTCATGTCGCTGCTCTTGTCGAGAAACGAAGAGCTTTCCGAACGCGCCGGCGCCAAACTTCGCATCAAAAGAATATGCGATAAGAGATTCAAAAACAAATCATCGGTAAAGGCGCTTTCGGCAGAGGTAAGGGAACTGTTTAAAAAGAACAAGCATTACCGTGCTCTTCTTCCTGAGGCCAAAGTGTATACGCCGAATATGGAGGATATTTTCAGCGATCCCGAAATAGATATATTCGTTGAGTTGATAGGCGGTTATCAGCCCGCGAAAAGGCTCATTCTTCTGGCGCTGGAGAGGGGAATGGATGTTGTCACCGCTAACAAAAATGTTCTGGCCAAGGATTTTAACGAGTTGCTTTCCTCGGCCAAAAAACACAAAAGGCGCATATATTTTGAGGCCAGCGCCGGAGCGGGAATACCCGTTGTCGCGGCGATAAACGAGGGCTTCTGCGCCAATGAAATATACGGTTTGGCAGGAATACTTAACGGGACAACCAATTATATTTTGTCCAATATGGCGGCGGGGGAGGCTGATTTTAACGAATCACTGAAAAAAGCGCAGGAACTGGGTTTTGCCGAAGCCGATCCCACGCTTGATATAACAGGCCGGGATTCCGCGTCCAAGCTGGCGATTTTATCGTCGCTCATTTTCAAGAGTCACATAAAACCTGAGGACATATACGTGGAAGGAATAGAAAAGATACAGCCTTTTGACATAGCGCTGGGAAAGGAATTGGGCTACACGATGAAGCTTTTTACGCTTATGGAAAAAGTGAAACCTGCTCAGGGTTCAGCCGATACGAAAGAGGGCGCGGCCTTTCAGGTTATTCCCGCCTTTATAAAAAGTTCTCATCCTCTTGCCAGCGTTTCGGGGGCCTTTAACGCCGTGTATATAAAAAGCGACGCCGCGGGCGAGCAGATGCTTTACGGCCCCGGGGCGGGGTCTCTTCCCGCCGCTTCCGCCGTGGTGAGCGATATAGTTTATTCGGCGAGGCACATAATGGAAAAGAGCGCACGGCACATGCCGTTTTTTGAACTGAAGAATAAGCCCCCGTATATTGTGGACGCGCGGAATGTGGAATCCTGCTTTTATATCAGGTTTACCGCCGCGGATCAGCCCGGTGTGCTCGCCCGCATCGCCGATATTCTGTCCAATTACGGAATATCCATAGCGTCGGTTGTTCAGAAAGACGGCTTTTCTCCCAAGGCGGTGCCCATTGTTATGCTCACGCATGCCGCCCGGACGGGAAACATAATAAATGCCCTCAGTGAAATAGGCAGGCTGAATATGGTGAAGAAAAAAACTGTTTTTTACAGGCTTCTGGATATATGAAAGGCCTTATAGCCAGATACAGAAAATATCTTCCGGTAACGGAGGCAACCCCTGTTATTTCTCTGCAGGAGGGTTCCACGCCCCTGATACGTGCCCCGCGCATTGAGAAAGAATTCGGTTTTCCTTTTCAGCTTTATGTTAAATACGAGGGGCTGAATCCCACGGGCTCTTTTAAGGACAGGGGTATGACGATGGCCATTTCCAAGGCGGCAGAAAAAGGCAGCAAATATGTTATTTGCGCGTCCACGGGGAACACTTCGGCTTCGGCCGCGGCGTATTCCACGAGGGCGGGAATGAAAGCTCTTGTTGTTATACCTGAAGGGGCGATAGCTCTGGGGAAACTTTCTCAGGCCATGATTCACGGGGCGAAGATTGTTGCCGTAAAAGGAAATTTTGACGATGCTTTGAAAATTGTTCTCGAGATTTGCGAAAAATATCCGGTTGAGCTTGTTAATTCCATAAATCCTTTCAGGATAGAGGGGCAGAAGACAGCCGCGTTTGAAATCGTTGACGATCTGGGACGTGCGCCGGATTATCACGCCATTCCAGTGGGCAACGCTGGTAACATAACGGCGTACTGGAAAGGTTATAAAGAATATTCGGCAATCCGTCCGGTGATGATGGGTTTTCAGGCGGCTAAAGCGGCTCCCATCGTTGACGGTCATATAATAAAAAATCCGCAGACCGTAGCCACAGCCATAAAGATAGGGAATCCCGCTTCATGGAAAAAGGCGGAAGAGGCCAGAGACGAATCTTTAGGGGTGATAGACAAAGTCACCGACGATGAAATAATTTTCGCGTATAAAGCCCTTGCCGGTCTTGAGGGTATATTCTGCGAGCCGGCGTCCGCCGCGAGTATCGCGGGGCTTATCAAGTACAACAAAAAGGGTTATTTCAAAAAGGCCTCGGAGAGAACAATAATAGCGGCTACTCTCACCGGTCACGGCCTGAAAGATCCAGACACCGCCATAAAATCATGCGAACAGCCCGCCGTCGTAGAACCGTCCATTGAGGAAGTCTGCGAGGTTTTAGGGCTGAAATAAATGCCTGAGAAGTTCGGGCAGCATTTTCTTAAAGACAAAACAATTGCGCGGAGAATAATTTCACTTCTGCCCGAAGGCGGGCGTGTTCTTGAAATCGGCCCGGGGAAGGGGGTCCTCACAGCGGGGCTTTCGGAAATTGCGGACGAGCTTCTTTGCGTGGAGAAGGACGCTGCTCTTGCCCGTTACATAAAAGAAAAATTCGGTGGCAAAAAAGTGAGGGTTGTAACGGGCAATATCCTGAAAGAAAGCAATTTTTTTGTCCGGCCTGGCGCCGGCGGGTACACCGGGCCTAAGACGGCGGACGCCCCGCCGTTTAATATAATAAGCAATCTGCCTTACAGCATATCAACGGATATGATCTATTTTCTCGCCGGTTTGAGTGCGTGGGATATCTGCGTTTTGACTGTGCAGAAAGAGGCGGCGGAGCGCTTTCTGGCTCCGGCGGGTTCTTCAAATTACGGCGCCGCTTCCGTGACAGCCGAAGTCTTTTTTGACGCCCGTATAGAATTTATTTTTTCAAAAAAATCTTTCAGTCCGCCGCCCAAGGTGGATGCCGCCGTTATGGTTATGAAAAATAAGCGCGTAAGGGCGGATATAAAAGTGTGGAAAAAATTTCTCCATGGATGTTTTTTTTCCAGGAGAAAAACGCTTGCAAATAATTTAAAGCGTTTTATCGGCGTCGAAAAAGCAAATGCGCTTCTTGAATCTTCCGGAATAAACCCGCTCATCAGGCCGCAGGGGGTGGGCCCCGGACAATATTTAAAATTATTCGAAAAAATATTTTCTCCGGAAAATATTTCCCCCGGTATGTCGGGATAGTAACAAAGTTTACTGTTTCGCGCTGTCCCTTAAGTGCCCAAAACCGTGAAACTTGCTGTTTATGCGCCTATTTTCACGATTATGTTGACAAAAGAGTGAAAAACACATAGGCTTTTTCTGAAAAAGGCGTTTGGATTTAAAGAGGGCTCAATAATTGAAATAATTAATGGGCGCTATCTGTTGCTATTTCGTCAATCTTGAAAATCTTTCTAAGACGATAGCGGTTAATTTTTTTCTAAAATCCGAATTTAATTGCGAAGTTTTTATGGAGCTAATGATCAATTGTTTTTTATCAAGGAGCCTGCCGGTAATTTTTTCGGGGATGTTGTATTTTTCAGAGAAACTAAGAAAGTCCCTAATCCCTAAATTATTTTTTTTACCGTTTACTGTTATTGCGCAGTCTTCTTCCCCCGGGATTAATAATTTAGAAGATACGATATCATACGCGGGGGACAGACGTATATTATGCATATCTGTGTAGTTGATGGAGTAATTCTTTAAATGAGCATCTCCATTTCCGATGATGAAAAAAAATAAAGCTCTTTCGTAAACGCGCTGAATATCCAGTCCAGGTATCGCGGAAATTTCATTTAATTTATTTGCTATTTGCTCGAGAGAACCCGTATATTTGTCTCTTTTTGATTTTTCCAGAATCTGGCAAAAATCCTCCTGATTGATTTTGCCGCCGTTTTTACGGTCGAATCTTTTTATAATAAAAGCGGAACTGCCGTCCTTTAATTTTATCAATGCGTGTGGGGGAATATCCAACCCGATTTGTCCGGCAATTGTCATACACAGATTCTCGTTTTCAGGTATCTGTTCATATATTCCTGTTTGCGGTTTTAGAATATGTTCTCCTCCCGCTGCGACGGATATTAATGTTTTTGATTTTTTATCCAGCTTCATTGAAAGTTTTGCCTGAACCCCGGATATTGACAGCTTGCCCGCCATCTCCTGTGCTTTTATTGTTAATTCATTTAAAGACAGGTTTATCCGCGGAATATAGCTGACGCCGAAAAGGGCTTTCAGGCATTTTTGGTGAAAGATTAGATTTTCGGATATTTTATTTCCGCATGAAAAACAGACACTCATAATATTTCCTCTATGGATATCGCGCCGACGGTTTCTTTGCAGGTGGCCAGAAGAATACCGTAATCATCTTCCCTGTCTATTTTCAATGTGGACGCCACTATTTCAAGATACCATCCTTCCGGAAGCAGCCCCTGAAAAAAAGGGAAGAGCGTATCGCTTTCATAGGCATCTGTTTGCAGAGGCAGCGAAACAGAAACCGGCACATTTTTTTTCATAAAATCTTTTTCATATGTGAATTTATAACCGCCGGAGGTTTCTTCTAAAATACCGGCTTTTTGATTGTTTGAATATACGAGCGCTTTTCTATAATTTGTTTTCATCTTTCGTGATATCAATGCGGTAACCGAAAAACCGTAAGACTTGATTCACTTTATCAAACCGTACGGTTGCCTTGCCGTTTTCCAGTTCCCTGGTAAAACGCAGGCCCACTCCCGCGCGCTCGGATAATTCCACCTGAGTAAGGTGAAATTTTTTTCTTAATTCTTTGATATGTTTGCCCATATTATTCATCTTTATACCTCAAAAGTAGTATAGCCCCCTTTGGGTGTAATGTCAAGTTTATTTGACATAAATTGAGCCTTTTCGGGTATAATTTGCATTGAAAACGCACAAAATAAACCCAATAGGGTATAGTTATCAAATCAAACAACCAGCATTATACCCGTTAGGGCGCATAAATAAGTATTAGTGCCCGGATTGATTATTTTTATTCAACTTTATACAATCCATCTGTTATGAGAATAAAAATAAAAGTCAAAGCGGCCAGCAAAAAGCCGGGCGTGAGCCGCCGCGCGGACGGTATGCTTTGCGTGAAAGTGGACGCACTGCCTCAAAAGGGCAAGGCGAACAAGCGTCTCATGGAAATACTGGCGAAACATTTCGGCGTCGCGAAATCGGAAATCCGAATTGTCCATGGCGCGTGCGATTCCATAAAGCTCATTGAAATAAAAAAATAGAATGGGGTAGAGGGTTGGCTCCGACCCGGCGGATGCTGAAAGTGTCCGTCTGAGGCGGATGAAACATTTCTTTATTTGTTTTCATGTTTGGTCTGCGGTGGAACTGGAACTGACAGGCACTTGACAAATAATTAGGCAAATTGTATAAATATGAGCAAGCAGTTGTATAGATAAATACAATCAATTGTATAAAATTATGCAAAATAGAATAAATAAACAGGGGCTTCTGGAAACACTCGCGGGCTGGAATGATTTTTTAAACAGGCCAGTTCATTTAATCGCCTGCGGCGGTAGCGCGATGACTCTTCTGGGAATCAAGTTCTCGACGAAAGACATCGATCTGATTGTCCCGGAGGAAAAGGAGCACGCGTATTTGATTGATGTGCTGCAGGATATAGGGTATAGGCCGGACAGAGGGCCCGGCTGGAAGAAAGATGACGGTTTCATATTTGATCTGTTCAGAGGAAAACAGATCCACACAACCAAACTTCTGGAATCGCCGCTCAAAGAGGGCAATCACATTCTTTTAAAGGAATTCTCGCACATATATTTGGGGGCGCTGAATTATTATGATCTCATTATCAGCAAACTGTTCAGGGGTGCGCAGGTTGATACGGAAGACTGTCTTGCGTTGGTTAAAGCGAAAAAAGATGAAATCAATATGGGTCGCCTGGAGAGCAGGTTCAAAGAGACGGCGCTGTATGATGTATCGGAGGATAAGGTGAACAGGAGTTTGGGGCATTTCCTTGCGATGGTGAGGGGGAAGGGAATTTATGACGAATAAAAATTTGCTGGAGAAAGTCAGAAATTTGGGTTTTAGCGTGCTGGCGCCGGAAGAATCCCACAATGTAAATGAAGTCCTTGCGGAAGTGATACTCAGCCGTGAAATAAGATTATTGGAAGGATTTCCGATTATGTTATTTAACGCCGCCGCAAAGGGCCTGTTCAATCATGGGCGTGTGAGCGAACTGTTGCGGAAGAAGGAGGATAGGGTGCTTTTGAAAGATCTGGCGCTGCTTTCCATGGCGTTGTATAAACATCTGAAAATAAAATGCCCCTTGGCCGGGAAAGCCAATGTCAGCCGGTCTAAGAAAGATTTAAATCGCGTCAAATCTTTTTATAAGGGCTTCAAAGATAATCGGGATTTTTTAATCGCGGGGGCATATCGTCTGAATCCGGAGCGGATAGAGGAGATATTCAATAATTATTTGAGTGAAAGTGATTCGAAGGCCGTTGATTCTCAGCAAAGATATGCAAGGCTATCTTTGGAATATGCTCAGTCCCAGATATTTTCGCCGAAGCAGAAGGAACTATTCGCAAAGAAGCTGAACGGGGAGAAATTAAGCAAAACAGAGAGGGAGTATTTTTCCAGAGTTGTAAAAAAGAAACTCACGGCTCTGGCAAATTCCGAACTCCATCAAATGGCGCGCAAGGTGCTGAGGTATTGAATTACAGTTGTCGGAGCTATAAAACAAAATTAACGCCCGAAATGAGCGGTTTTTGGATCCGCTTTAGCGGCGGAAAAAATCTGCTTGATTGAGTTGTTAAGAGTTTTTTTATTTTTGAGATATGAAAAAATTTAGAACTTCTTTCTTTCTGTATAATATTTTCTTAAATCCTCCTCATAAATTCCAATAGTTATTTTTAATCCTGGAATATTTAAGTCCTTTTTTTTGTATTTTTTGTAATAAATAGAATTCGGATGGAATGGCGTGAGTGTAGCACCAGATGCCATCGTCATTACGCCATAAGAATAAACTCCTAAATTATCAAATTTTTTGTTTGGGGTTATACCCGGGTCCCATTCCAATTTTTCTATATCATTGAGATTTTCTATTGCTATAGCCTGGGGTTTCATTATTTCATACAATTCTATCAGTGTTATTTTACCTGATTCATAGTCTCTTATGGTTTCTTTAACTTTTTCCATATGCACGGAAATTTTTCTAACTACCTCATCAGCTTTTTGGAGATATCTTTTTTCTTTGGCGGGAATTTTAGTTAACTTACTTTTCTCTAAATACTTATTTACTTCTTTGTAATCAGGGTTTACTTTCTTTACTCTGTTCAAGAATTTCAATGCTTCATCCCATTTCTTTTCTTCGATAGCGTCCAAGCCCTGCTGATATAACTCGTCAATATGTTCTCTATCATATTTTTTTTGTTGTTCCATCTTTTGCTTTACTACAGCAAGCCCCTTTCTTTTCTTTTCAGGTGTTTCTGGAGATACAGCAGCGCCAGTAATACCCATTAAAATCAACCCTCCAACTATAACCATTAGTGCAGTCTTTCTATTTTTTATTCGCAACGACTGGATGTTACCTTTTATTAAACCTGTAATTCCAACAATAAAAGCAATTAATCCCGTATAAACTAATCCAACGTACACACTCTTGCCTATGATAGCCATTGAGATTATAATTATTCCGAATATTCCTCCCCAAATTATTTCTGGTTTTCTTATTTTTTTCTCTGCTATTTTTTGGGTTTCTTCAAGAGTTTTATTGCCACAATGTTTACAGAACACACTTTTATCTTCTATTTCCTTCCCACATTTTGAGCAGAACATTTTACTTTCCTCCTATCTTTTTAATCACTCATAGCTACTAACTTTACCATAGTTTATCCTACATAAATGGTACAAGGTCTTCAATTAATCTAAATTGCATATTTTCTGGATACTCAACTCTAAACTCAAATTTTTTTCCTATAGAGACAAGATAAAAAAATTGAGGTTTCAAATTCACAATATATTTTGCTTTCCTAAGGGGATCATTTCCTCGATCAGAAACAGGAAGCTTATTTGCATCTTGGTATTTCTTTACCTCACGTATTAAATGCTGAGCTTGAGAAGATTTTTCCTTAATTTCACAGCAAACCCATAGTTTGTTATTCCTATAGATTCCTATGTCCATAAGATCATCTTCAAATTTTAAATCCACGCTTTTTGTTTTAAAGGCTTCAAGAAGTCGTATATATTCTGATACTTGTACGAAATATTCCCAATTTGGCCAAGGTTGCTTCTTTTGATTGTCACGGGAAAACCAGCTATAAGGGCCTTTCTTTTCAGAAATACCAACTGGTCGAAAAGCAGCACTTTTTGTTTTCGATAAACCGACATCGTTTAACATTCCTGATGAAAGGCCAGATGCTATTATTGTTCCAAGTCCCAATGGAAGACGTTCATAGACGTTCGCAAAATAATCATCCTGTGGAATTTTATAGCTCCATTCTTTGCATGTGCGTTGAACGATCTTTCTGAATAATATATCAAACTCCCTATTTACAACTGTCGTCATTATTTCTTGCCCCTCTTTTTCAAGTGTTCATTAGACATCAAATCTTGAGACTTAACAATATTATTATACACACCCTTTAATTTTATCATAATTTCTGCACAAAAAACATATTCAAAAATTATTCAGGGATGCGTATAATAATTTCAGCATAATTCTGCCTTATGATACACATTAACCGTGTGTTTGTTAATTTGCGAAATGCGTATAAGTAAAAGATTTCTCCTCACTTCGTTCGTCGAAATGACAGTAAGAACATCCTTCGGAATGACCCGCCTAAGACGGCGGACTTTCAGCGAGCAATAGACAAAAAACGTTTTAAGGAATATAATAAAAGCCATGAGTGATATGAAATTAACGCCTCTTTACGGCGAGCACAAAAAGCTGGGAGCGAGATTAGCGCCTTTCGGCGGGTGGTACATGCCTATTTCCTACGAGGGGATTCTTGCCGAACACAAAGCGTGCAGAGAATCCGCGGCTCTTTTTGACATCTGTCACATGGGGGAGTTTCTGTTTAAGGGCGAGGCCGCCGAACTTGATAAGGCCGTTACTCAGAATGTGTCGGGGCTTGCCGAAGCGAAAAGCCGTTACGGTTTTCTTTTGAACGAGAAGGGCGGCATAACGGACGACCTTATAATATTCAGGATTTCGGAAAACGAGTTTATGATTGTTGTCAACGCCGCCACGGCGGAAAACGATTATGAGGCGCTGAAACAGTTTTTGGAGAATGGGGAACTTTCCGATGTATCGGGCGAAACGGCGAAGATAGATATACAGGGCCCTTTTTCAAGAGACGTTTTGAAAGAAACGCTGGGGCTTGATGTTGCTTTGAAATATTTTAATTTCGGTCATTTTGATATTTTGGGAGAAAGAGCTTTGATCAGCCGCACGGGATACACCGGCGAGTTAGGTTATGAAATTTTTATAAATTCTGTTAAAGCCGTCCAACTGTGGAACAAACTACTCGGCGACGAAAGGGTGAAGCCCGCGGGTCTGGGCGCGCGGGACATTCTGCGTCTTGAAATGGGCTACAGCCTTTATGGTCATGACATTGACGCGGAAACTTCGCCTGAGGAGGCGGGGCTGGATATGTTTGTGAATTACGACAAGGATTTTTTCGGAAAAAACGCGCTTGTGTCTCTGAAAGAGAAGGGAATGAGAAAAACAAAAATAGCTTTTAAGACCGAAGGGCGGCGAAGTCCGAGGAGCCATTACAGAATTTTAATGGACGGCAAAGATATCGGAGAAGTGAGCAGCGGCGTTTTCTCTCCGGTTCTTTCCTGCGGCATAGGCCTGGGTTTTGTTAAACCGGATTGCGATAAAATAGGCGCGGATATAATAATTTCCGACGGGAATAAAGTAGAATTGAAAGGGGAAATAACGGAAACGCCGTTTTTGAAAGAGACATCGCTGCGGAGATAAAGTAATGAAGCCTCATAAATGAGGCAACTACAGCTTGTTGAAATGGCAGTATGGGGAAGAGCCTCATAAATGAGGCGATTACAAAAGATATGGGACGGATATAAATTGGCACTGAAATTTTTTGGGAGGATAAAAATGGATATTTATTACACAAAAGATCATGAATGGCTGAAGGTTGAGGGACGTTCCGGCATTATGGGTATATCCGCTTACGCGGTCAAGCAGCTGGGGGATATAACCTATGTTGAGCTGCCGGAGGTGGGCAGAGAAGTGGTCAAAGGTGATGTCATCTGTACAGTGGAATCCGTCAAAGCGGCCAGTGACATATACGCTCCTGTTACGGCGAAAGTGACGGAAGTCAATTCAGCGCTTGAAAACGCGCCGGAAAAAATGAATGAATCGTCAGAAAACGAAGGCTGGATAGCCAAACTTGAAATAAGCAGCCCCGACCTTGTGAATGATCTTATGACGCCGGAGAAATACGAAGAGTTTTTGAAAAGCCTGGGATAAAAATTTATGTCCTACTGCCCGCACACCGATAAAGAGATAGAGGAGATGCTGCGCGTTATAGGCGCGGATTCCATCAATGAACTTTTTTCGGATATTCCCGCGGGGTTGAAAGTCCGCCGCTGGAAGTCCCGTCCAGGCGGATGCAACATTGCAGCTGCCGTGGCAGATGGCGGGCTTCGGGCCGGAGAGCTTGAAATTGAAAACGGGAAAAGTGAGTTTGAAGTTATGGATGAGCTGGGAAAGCTTTCCGCCAACTGTCAAACGGGCGGAATAAGTTTTATGGGCGGCGGTTTTTACGATCATTTCATTCCTGCCGCGGTTGACGCTCTTTCGCAGCTGAGCGGATTCCTCACATCATACACCCCTTATCAGAGTGAGTGCTCGCAGGGCACGCTTCAGGCACTTTATGAATATCAGACGGCTGTGTGCCGGTTGACGGGCCTTGACGGTGCGAACGCTTCGGTTTATGACGGAGGCACGGCGCTGGCGGAAGGGATAATGATGGCCGTGCGTAAAACAGGCCGTAAAAAAATAGTTATAGACGGATGTGTGAATCCTCTTTACAGAGATATTGTAAAAACATATTTTTCGGGACAGAATTTTGAAGTCCTTGAAATCGCTCCCGACGGCTGCGCTATGGCCAGGGAAAAATTTATAAAAGCGATTGACAATAATACGGCGGCGGCCGTTATTCAGAACCCTAATTTTTTCGGCACAGCGGATGATTACAGCGATGTCACATCCGCGGCGCATTCCGCCGGAGCGCTGGCGGTGGGGTCGTTTTATCCGGTGGCTATGGCGGTTTTGAAAACACCCGTCGAAACGGGTTTTGATATTGCCACAGGCGAAGGGCAGAGCTTAGGGATGCCTCTTTCTTTCGGCGGTCCGTATCTGGGTTATATCGCGGCGTCTTCCCCGTGTTTAAGAAATCTTCCGGGAAGAATAGCCGGCGCTACTTGTGATTCCGAAGGCCGCCGGGGCTTTGTCCTGACTCTTCAGGCGAGGGAACAGCACATAAGAAGAGAAAGGGCTTCTTCCAACATATGCAGCAATCAGAATTTGTGCGCCATCAGGGCTCTTATTTATCTTTCTCTCGTCGGGAAAGACGGTTTCAGGGCAATAGCGGCGCTCTCAAGGGATAAAAGCGAATATGCCAAAGAGCTTATAGGAGATATTCCTTCGGTTAAAATAAAAAACGGCGAGGCAACTTTTAACGAGTTTGTTTTTGAAACGGATTTGCCCGCGGATACGGTTTTGGAAGCCATGGCCAAATTCGGCATTGACGCGGGCATAGGGCTGGGCGGTTTTTATGAGGGTTTTGAAAAAAGTATTTTAATCAGTTTTACCGAGAAAAATAGAAAAGAGGATATTGATTTTTTCGCGAAAGTTTTAAAGGGGACGCTGTCTTGAACCATTCCCTCTTGATTTTCGAAAAATCGGTTGATGGGAGAAAGGGTGTAAAAATTCCAGCGCGCGATGTGAAACGTTATCCGTCCCTTCCTGATAATCTTCTGCGCAAAGAACCTGCGGATCTGCCCTCTGTAAGTGAGCTCGACACCGTCAGGCATTTTTCGGCTCTGGAAAAGAAAAATTATTCTGTTGACTCAAATTTCTATCCGTTGGGTTCCTGCACAATGAAATACAATCCTAAAGTTCTTGAGGTTGCCGCCTCTTTGTCCGGATTCAGAAACCTTCATCCCTTTTTGTCTTATTCTCCGTCTGGTTTATCCGCGGTTCAGGGTGCTCTTGAACTTCTTTATAATCTGGAAAAAGCCTTGACCGCGCTGACGGGAATGGACGAGATTTCTTTTCAGCCCATGGCCGGCGCTCACGGTGAATTTGCCGGTATGAAAATTGCCGCTGCTTATCACGCCTCGCGGGGAGAAGATAGAAAAATTGTTATTGTGCCCGACACCTCCCATGGAACAAATCCCGCCTCGTCAGCCATGGCCGGTTTTGACGTTATCACCGTTGCGTCGGACAAAAACGGTGAAATGGATATGAATGAGTATAGGAAGAGACTCAACGGCTCCGTTGCCGCGGTTATGATGACTTGCCCCAACACACTGGGGATTTTTAACAAAAACATAAAGGATGTTTGTGATCTCGCCCATAAAGCGGGGGCTCTCTCTTATTGCGACGGGGCCAACATGAATGCGATTATGGGCAAAATGCGCCCCGGTGACGCGGGCTTTGATATCATGCATCTTAATATGCACAAAACTTTTGCCACACCTCACGGCGGCGGCGGACCCGGAGCGGGGCCCGTGTGTGTGAAGAAGCATCTCGCGGATTTTCTTCCAGGAACGGCTGTAAGAAAAGATTCCAAAGGCCGTTTTATTATTGTAAAGAGGCCGCGCAGTGTGGGCAGCATCGCAGCTTTTTTCGGAAATTTCGGTGTGCTGATAAAAGCCTATGCTTATATACTGCTTATGGGCGGTGACGGCCTGACCGACGTCTGCGAAAAAGCTGTGCTCAACGCCAATTACATAAAGGCGTCGCTTGAAGAATTTTATGAACTGCCGTACAAAAGACGCTGTATGCACGAGTGCGTTTTTTCGGCGTCCAGGCAGACGGAAAAAGGTGTTCGCGCGCTGGATATAGCGAAATTTCTTATAGACAGGGGCTTTCATCCCCCGACGATTTACTTTCCTCTGATAGTGAAAGAGGCCTTAATGATAGAACCCACCGAAACGGAAAGTCAGCAGACAATTGATGAGTTTATAGAGATTATGAAAGACGCTGCGCGCCTTGCGGAGGAAGATCCGGAAGCGTTCAAAAAAATGCCGCTCAATTCCTGCGTCGGCCGTTTGGATGAAACCTCTGCCGCCCGGAAACTTGATATAAAATATCCCGAAAAATGATTTCTTTAAAGGAAAATCGTTTTGCGGAAATTATGGGAGCCGCGGGGGAGTGGTCTTTTGTTGATTCCGGTTTTGGGTCGGCGCGGGAAAACATGGTTTTTGACGGTGAGCTTTACGGGCATTTTAAAGAAGGGCAAGCCGTTTTTAGAATTTACGGTTGGGAGCCGGTAGCTGTTTCGGCGGGTTTTTCACAGAATATAGACGAGATCATAGACACGGAAAAATGCCGCGAGGACGGCGTGGACACGGTGAAGAGAATGACAGGCGGCGGCGCTCTTTTTCACAGCGGAGAAATAACGTACAGCATGGCGCTCTCCGGCGAAATATTTAAAACAATGACGGCGCGTGAAACTTACGCTGTTACGACGGCTTTTCTTATTCATTTTTATAGATCGCTGGGGCTGGATGTTTCATATTGGGGAGCAAACTCTTCGTTAGAAAAAAATGACAGTTCCGGTTTTTGTCTCGCGGGAAGAGAAAAATACGACATTGTTATAGACGGAAAAAAAATAGGCGGCAGCGCCCAGAAAAGGCGCAGAGGTGTTATATTTCAGCACGGTTCAATACCCCTTGACTCGTCTTTTCGTGATGCAGGGAAATATATAAAGAGCGATGTCTCCGGTGCTCTTGACAGTAGTGTTTCTCTTTCAGAATTGGGCGTAAAGCTGTCTTTCGGAGAGGCAAAAGAAAAGCTTAAAGAAAGTTTTGAGAAAACTTACGGCGTCAGATTCAAGAAAGTTAAGCCGAAAAGACTCCCCCCATGGCTGAATAAAAAAATTGATTTCAGAAATGTAACGCCCATGAAAAAACTTCTTTCATCTCACGGTTTGAACACTATTTGTGTGGAATCTCTTTGTCCGAATATAAGCGAGTGCTTTTCGCGCGGTCGTGCGACTTTTATGATACTGGGAAATGTGTGTACGAGGGGTTGTCTTTTTTGCGGCGTCGGCGGCGGCAAACCCGTTTCTATTGACGGAACAGAAGCCGCGAGGGTTGCCGATGCGGCATGCGTGCTGAAGCTGAAACATGTTGTTGTGACGAGCCCGACGAGAGACGATTTACCCGACGGAGGAGCGTCTTTTTTCGCGCAAACGGTAAGGGAGTTAAGGAAAATTTCACCGTCATTAAGGATAGAGCTTCTTATTCCTGATTTCGCGGGAGATGAAAAGAGCCTTTTGAAAGTTGTCAATGCCTGCCCCGACATAATGGGCCATAATATGGAAACCGTCAGGGAGCTTTATCACATAAGGAAAGGCGCGGATTATAACAGGTCAATAGCTGTTCTTAAAAAAATAGCGGAAACGGGTATAAAGGCGAAATCCGGTTTTATGCTGGGTTTGGGCGAAACAGAAAACGCTGTCATAAAACTTATAAAAGACATAAGGCGCAGCGGCTGCGTTTATCTGAGTATAGGCCAGTATCTTATGCCGGGCAAGGGCAGTTACCCTGTAAAAAGCTATGCGAAGCCGGAAGAATTTGAGTATTATAAGAGCGTGGCTTATAAGGAAGGCTTTGAGCATGTGGAGAGCGGACCCTATGTGCGAAGCTCCTATATGGCAGAAAATTATGGTAATGGGGACGGTTCCTATTAGGGAGTACATTGTAATGTTATATAATAGGAACCGTCCCCATTACATGGTGGGAGTGAAGTGGTTACAAAAGGTAACCACTTCAAAGTTTCGGCTGAAGTATAGGAAAATGAATATGATAAACACGAGAGTTAATATAAGCGGGGGAAGTGGTGAAAAAATATGATGTGATAATTATAGGCGGAGGGCCGGCGGGATACAAGGCGGCGGAGACGCTTGCCGGTTTGAAAAAGAAAGTGTGTATCGTAGAACTATCAGATTCGCGCGTGGGCGGCACCTGTCTTAACGAGGGATGTATACCGGTGAAAGCTATGATAGAGTCCGCTCATCTTTTTCATAAAATGAAAAACAGCTCCGCGTTCGGTATAGAAGCCGGTCCAATCAAAATTGACATGGAAGCCGTCCGGGCTTCGGCGTCGGGAAAAATGGATATGTTGAGAAAAGCTCTTTATTCGTCGCTCAAAAGGCAGGGCATAGATTTTATTTTCGGCAGGGCGTCTTTCGTTTCCGAAAACAGAATAAAAATAGATTCGCAGGAATCCGAGGCAGAGAATTTTATTATAGCGTCTGGCTCATCGCCGAGAAAACTTGAGATTGATGGCGGCGATATAGTAATGGACAGCGCTCAGATTTTGGAGAACGGGTTTCATGGTAATAAACTACTTATTGTCGGAGGCGGTTACATAGGCTGCGAATTCGCGTCCCTCTACAGGGCTTTCGGAAAAGAGGTCACGGTTCTGGAAACGCTCCCCTCTCTCACCTCGATGGAAGACGACGATGTGTCGCGCACTCTTGAAAGAGAGTTCAAAAAGAAAGGTATAAAAATAATTACGGGGGCTTCGCTGAAATCGCTGAGTGATCAAAACGGAAAAACTTCGGCTGTCATAGATAGGGGTATCTTAACGGAAGAAGCATTTGACGGTGTTCTTTCTGTTGTGGGGCGTCTGCCCCGCACGGGAGATTTGAACGCCGCGGCGGCAGGACTTGAACTGCTTTCATCCGGCGCTGTGAAAACGGACGGCTCAATGAGAACGAATGTTCCCAATATTTATGCCGCGGGGGATGTTATTGATTCGCCGATGCTTGCTCACACGGCTTACAGAGAGGGGCTCATAGCCGCCGAAGCCATAGCGGGAATAAAAACCCGCGAAATAAATTACGGGGCCGTTCCGAGAATTGTTTTTTCTTTTCCGCAGATAGGCGCCATAGGCATGACAGAGAAAGTCGCGGCCTCCAGCGGAATTGAAACGAAGGTTTACAAATCCTTTTTTGCCGCCAACGCGAAAACCCTTATTGCAGGTGAAACGGCGGGTTTCCTCAAGATAATTTCAGCATTAGAAGACGGCGTTATTCTTGGCGCCGCCGCCGTCGGAGGGGAGGCCTGCGAGCTTATTCATCTTCTTGCTCCGGCGGTCACCCGTGGAATGAAAGTTTCGGAAGCATCGGAAGTGATGTATGGTCATCCCACGCTTTCGGAAATAGTTTCAGACACACTTTCAAGGAAAGCTGTATGATATCTCTGCCGTGCTTGATAAAACTTTGTATATGAAGAAAATAAAAGCCACGCCTAAAACGGCGGACTTAAAAGCCGCGGCGGTCCAGATGAATTCGGGAACGGATATGAAAAAGAATCTTGAAACGATGATAGACTTTGTTTCACAGGCGGCAAAAAAGAAAGCGGACATTATTGTTTTTCCGGAATACTGTTTTTACAGGGGAAAAGCCGCCGGGCTTGCCGCCGCCTCTGAATTCGCAAAGAAGAAAGCGCTGCCCGCGCTGAATTCATATGCGGAAAAACACTCTGTTTGCATAGTTGCCGGTTCGGCGCCGGAGGCGGTACGCGGGAAAAATAAATTTTACAACACTTCCTTTGTGCTGAACGGCGGAAAGAAAAGCGCCGCGCCTAAGCCGGCGGACTTAAAAGCCGCGAAATACAGAAAAATTCATCTTTTCAGGGTTCTCACGGATAAGAAAATTGATGAGAATAAAATTTACGAGGCGGGCGAAAAATCGTCGGTGTTTTCTTTTAAGGGGCGACGCATAGGTCAGGCTCTGTGTTTTGATCTAAGGTTTTCATCGCTTTTTCAGAAACTGTCGGAGAAGGGCGCGGAGGCGATTGTCATGCCTTCGGATTTTACCGCTTTTACGGGAAAGGCTCACTGGAAAACGCTTGTCAGGGCAAGAGCTATAGAATGGCAGGTTTTTATGGTCTGTCCGAATCAGTGGGGAAAAAATCCCTCAACGCTCACGCAAAGTCACGGTCATTCCATGATAAGCGATCCCTGGGGAAATATTTTAGCGGAGGCTCCCGCGCGCGGCGATAGCCTGCTCATTGCGGAGCTTGATTTTGATTTTCAAAATCAGATTAGACGACGCATTCGTATGAGGTAAAATTTTTTAACCCGTCGGTTTTGCGCTAAGTCACTGTTTGATGACTTGAAGGAGTTTAAGCGGGTTATTGAGGAGGTTCCCCTTGGCGCCGGCAAGCATTTTAATGTTGTTACAAAGAACGAGCAGTGCATTATAGTTAACGCGCGATTTTTTTGATATAATAAAATTGGAATGAAAGACAAAATCAGAGAAATTATTCGACTCATAAAAGCGGGCGGCGGAGAACAGGTGAAAATCGCCAAAAAAGAATTCCGCAAACTATATGACACATCAAATAAGGAAGAAAGAAATATCATAGCGGAGGAACTTATATCTGAAATGCGGAATTTTAATTCAATTGAAAATCCGGATAACAGAGCGAATTTCATTTATGCCCTCTGGATGGCTTTTCTCCCCAAAATAGAAACACATTTTGATTTCTTCATGGACTTTTTAATTGAACAGCTGCAGGATAAAAACGGGAAAATAAGAAATGCCGCTCTTAATATTGCCAACTGGACGTATCCCATCCCGAGTTTAAGGGAGAAAATAGTGAAAACAATGAAGCGAATAGAAAATCTTCTTGAAAAATACTATCAGCCGAAATTTGGGAAATATAAATATGTCCAAAGCATGCCCCCCGGAATTTATAAAAGTTTGCAAATGCTTTTGTGCAAATTCCGCAAAGTGAATGATTATTTTCTTCAAGAGGAGCTTTTTCAAAATCACAAAAACGATAAGTGGGAACTCTACTATGACGCGATGGAATTGCTGGGCGACGACGAATTTTATCCCGCGGAAAAATTTTTGAAAAGGGCAATTGAGATTGATGAAGATTTTGTCGCGGGATATGCCGGGCTTACGGAGGTTTATGAAAATTGCGGCGAAGAGGAAGAAAAATATACGGAAATCGCATGGCAAAAAACCCTGAAAAAATTTCCCCAATGGCCGCCGGAAGAGCTTGACTGGGGTTTCGTTAAAAACAGGCCGTATCTCCGGGCGATTTGCAACAAAGCGATGTTTCTTCACAAAAAAGGACGCGGGGAAGAAGCGGAAAAAATATATCGTTTGCTTTTGAAATTAAATCCCGGAGACAATCAGGGGGTGCGCTATCTGCTGGCGGGTCTTTTTAGAGGTCTCATGCCCGAAACTATTAATCAAATGAATGATGAAGGAAACCGGAAACAGAACTGGAGTAAAATCGAAAACCTTTTCCGCGAAGAAAACAAAAAGCATAAATTTTTCAAATATCCCGCCGAAGATTTAGATGACGAAATCGGCAAACCCGTGGCAAACGCCTGATAACAGTGAGAAGCGGATTGATTGCCCGGTGCGCGGCGGCGGATGCGGCGGCGTGCAGCTATGAAGAATGAAATATTCTTCGCACCTCTTTCAGAGACGATAAAGACCAGCTAAACAGTAAACCAAAACAACAATAATCTTCGCGGGTTCAAAATACTTGACAAATATAGATAGGTTTGATACTATGGATATAAAAGGAGGCATATTATGAGTAATTATGCATTGAGGGTAAACATTAATTGGCTGAAGAAGAAGCGGGGTTCTCTGATAAAGAGATTGGGGAATGCAAAACCGTTTGTCGCCGGCAGCGTGGTAACAGTCAATAAAAAATGCGGCAACAAGAATTGCAAATGCGCAAAAAGCGATTACAGGCATGAAACATTTTACTTGATGGATAAGGTAAAGGGAGTAACCAAGGGAGTATATATTCCGGTTGATATGGTAGAGGAGGTCAGGACATGGTCACAGGAGTGGAAAGCAGTCAAGGAAGTGGTAAAAGAGATAACGGAAATACAAAAAGCCATAATAAAACGGCATGTAACGGAACGGAGGCAGAAGAGAGGCAGGAAGTAATAGAAGTATTTCATAAGACGCTGCACAGATTTTTTCCGAAGCTGCCGAAATGGATTGATGATATAGATGATCCGAGGCAAATAAATAAAGTGGAGTATAATACCGCGCATTTATTCTGGCTGGGCACATTATTATTTGTGTTAAAGTTGGGCTCCCGCCGCCAAATCAACTTCCAGTTTAATACGGAAGAGTTCAGGGGAAACTTAAATTTGTTATCCGGAGAAAATAATGAGAGAGTTGCCGACCACAATACATTGGAGAATCTGGCAAAGAAGACCAGACCCGGAAATCTATCAGGACTAAAACAAAAAATAATCAAGCGTTTAATAAGGATGAAGGCTTTGGAGAGTTATCGTTTACTCGGGAAGTATTATTTAATCGCTGCGGATGGGACAGGACATTTAACTTATGGAGATAAGCGGCATTGTCCGCATTGTTTGACCAAAAAGGT
>SWCC01015708.1_pt1 | contig 26441 bp, 21 predicted proteins | sample 4692971 | NCBI WGS metagenome assembly SWCC01 (sample SAMN10267277, study PRJNA491770) | bioreactor metagenome | isolation source: DHS bioreactor inoculated with subseafloor sediment | place: Japan: off Shimokita Peninsula | collected 2006-08 | reverse complement strand
TTTAATTTAGTGGAATTTGCAATTCCACTAAGTTTATTTTTCTGGTAGTTTGATGTTTTCTGTTTGGGTATAAACTTACTGTGCAATGGATAAAATCCCCGAAGGGGATGGTAACCCATGCTTCGTTGGTTGCCTGGACTAAATAAAGTAATTTTTTGGGATAAAATCTCCATGTTATTGCATAAACAGTCTCACAGCAAGGGCCAGGGGTCTTTGAAGCGGCATTGCAAATGCCGCTTAGCCGAAAGTGTAGCTAAGCGGCATTTGCAATGCCGCTTCTTTTAATTTAGTGGAATTTGCAATTCCACTAAGTTTATTTTTCTGGTATTTTGATGTTTTCTGTTTGGGTATAAACTTACGGTGCAAGGGATTAATCCCCGAAGGGGATGGTAACCCATGCTTCGTTGGTTGCCTGGACTAAATAAAGTAATTTTTTGGGATAAAATCTCCATGTTATTGCATAAACAGTTTCACAGCAAGGGCCAGGGGTCTTTGAAGCGGCAATACAAATGCCGCTTAGCTGAGATCAAGCATAGTCAATTAATACCTAAAACCTATTCCCTATTTATTCTTTCTAATCACCAACATATAAAAATCATTGTCCAGGGGCAGATAGCCGTATTCATAAACGAAGCGGTAGGTGCTGCCTTTTTGCGTAACATATAAATGGGTGATGTAATTAAAGTTAAACCCCATATTCGACAGTTTTTCCTTATGCACGGTTACCTTATCCTCAGGAATAAGGTCTGCGAGTATTCGACGGTTTTTGCGTAGCGTGTGGTTTATATTGCGCACTGTAGTACTTGAGTCGCTGTTCAGGCGATTGTTGTAATTATTGCGGCACTGGTCGTTACAGAATTTCTTGTCGGCCCGTCCTATCAAGTTTTCTCCGCAATCAAGACATGTTTTTCCCATAGTGTTATCCGTTTTTATTGGATTTTTATTGGATTAATATTTTGACTGTGAAATCTAAATGCAATCAATTATTCTAAAGCCGCGCAGCCCAACAAGGATAGATTATAGATGTGTAAAAATAAACAAAAATGAGAAAATAAAAAAGACATTGTAAAATATACAATGTCCTTTATGATTTTTAAAGTTCAGCAGATGAAGCATCAGCCTTTGTTCTTTTTTTCTTTTTTCTCGGCCCTTTTTTCTTTCAGGCTTTTTGTGGGGGTTTTCTTGTCCTCTTTTTTTGAATCCATTGATTTTGCCATAACCGTAGAAATTTAAAGGTTAATACTTAATTGGGCTCAACGTGAACCCGAATGCAAAGATAACATGTAAAAGCCTCAAAAGATTGTTGGAGAGGAGAAATTATTTTTGGTATAAATTAGTGGGAAGGGCAAAAGGCAGCCACGTCCCTAGACACCCGCCCCTCGCCCCTGGTCTTCAAAATAATTATTAAGCGCCTCATTTAATTTCATTCTTATCATTATTTAATGTATTTATGTAATTGTCAGTAAATCAGAAATATGCAATTATTTTTTATAGTAATTAGCTAATTTTAAGCGTTTACAAACGAGTACATTCGAAAGTAAATGGTTATTAACCGACTCAGGTTCAGGGGCCACTGTACTTTTGCTTCATCGTTCAACCAGAGATAGTTTGGTAAGGTTAGGACAGGAAAGTTAAAGTTAAGTTGAACATGCCTTCACGGGCAAAAAACAAAAAACAATGAAAGCATTAAGCAACCGCGTACAACTGATCGGCCACCTGGGTGCTGATCCTGAAGTAAAAACTTTTGAAAACGGAAGCGTGATGGCCCGTTTATCGCTGGCGACCAATGAAGCCGCTACCGGAAAAAACGGAGAAAAAAGCATCCGCACACAATGGCACACCCTGGTGGTGTGGGGCAAATTGGCTGAAATATGTGCCAAATACCTACAAAAAGGACGCGAAATTGCCGTTGAAGGCCGCATCGCTTACCGCACTTTTACAGATGGCGAGGGCAACAACCGCGTAGCCACAGAAATAACCGTAAATGACCTGCTGATGATCAGCGGACGTAAAGCCGGGTAATTTTAGCACAGCAAGTAAAATCAAAACACATTTCAAAAACGCTACATCATGAATACAATAAGCAACAAGGTCCAACTGATTGGCTATCTGGGGAATGACCCCGAAGTAAAAACCATTGCCGGAAACCGAAAAATGGCAAGGTTCAGTTTAGCAACCAACGAGGTCCGGTTTAATAAGGCCGGAGAAAAGATCACTGAAACCCAGTGGCACAATCTTGTGTTTTGGGGCGGGCTGGCCGAGGTCTGTGAAAAACACCTTACCAAAGGCCAGGAAGTGGCCGTTGAAGGCAGGCTTGGCTACCGTATGTACACCGATAAGGATAACATCAACAAATTCATTACCGAAATTACGGGTACTGAAATGTTGATGATCAGCAACCGTAAAGCAGGTTAATTTTTTTGCACTGAATAAACTTAGAAATAATAAATGTAAACCCTTAAATACCCAAAAGTCATGAATAATTTAAAAAACCGCGTACAATTGATTGGTAATATTGGAAATGATCCGGAAATCAAAACCTTTGAAAGCAATAAAAAAGTCGCCAAAATCTCGCTTGCCACCGACGACGAGTACACCGATAAAGAAGGCAAGAAAGTGAAACAAACCCAGTGGCACCAGTTGGTGGTGTGGGGCAAACTTGCTGATGTTTGCGAGAAGTATGTGAAAAAAGGCATGGAGATTGCTATTGAAGGAAAACTCACCTATCGTACATGGGACGATAAGGATGGGAAGAGCCACAACATCACCGAAATTGTTGTTAATGAACTCTTAATGCTTGGAGGAAAGACCAAAACTGAATAAGGAATGGAATATTTCTGAAGGGCTAACCTAACAAGTCAATCACCGACTTGTTAGGTTTTTTGATGCTTTGGTGTGAAGAATAAAGATTTAACCTTAAGGACTAAACAGGGTATCCGAAAGTTTCGCCCGGGAATGCGATTGTCTGAAATGCTAATCTATTATGCCGTCCTCTTTTATTTCCCTTGATTTTCATTTATAGATTGTTGATAAGTCAGGTTAACCTGCATATAATCAATAGGGTGCAATGAATTTATTTTGTTATTTAAAATTCTGATCACGCTGGAATATGCCACTTATTAAACATTATATTTACAGCAACAAAAGAGAATGGATTGCTGTTTTATGAAAATCAGACTACTCATGTTAACGATTGCCGGATTGCTGTTTGGTTGCACTGCGCCAAAAAGTGTGCCTACTTCGGTGGGTAGTGTTGAACTGGAAAAATATGTTGGACTTTGGTATGATATTGCATCATTTCCTATGCGTTTTCAAAAGGGATGCCATTGCACTACAGCCGAATATTCTTTGATGCCAAAGGGTTACGTTAAAGTGGAAAACCGCTGCCGTAAAAACGGGTATGATGGCAAACAAAGTGGTATAAAAGGGAAAGCATTTACGGTTGAAGGCAGCAGCAACACCAAACTTAAGGTTCAATTTTTCTGGCCATTTCGCGGTGATTATTGGATTGTCAGGCTGGATAAAGATTACAAATGGGCGGTGGTTTCTGCTCCCGGGAAAGACTATTTATGGATATTGAGCCGTTCTCCCAAAATGGATGAAGCAACCTTCAATACAATTATTGAAGATCTGAATAATGATGGTTATGATGTCAATCGCCTGGTTAGGGTTCCTCAGGAAGATTACCAGTAACATCAATTGAATGAAAACTACGTACTATGGCTAATAAACAACTCAGAATCAGAGAGGCAAAAGAAAGCCTTGAAAAGAAGAAAAGGGTATCACGCAAGGTGAAGTCTGAAATACCAGATAAGTCGATAAAATTAAAATCTTCCGGCACGAAAAATAAGCCTTTAAACCGAAAACCTTCGGATGTTTTACCGATTTCCATTTCAGATGTCAGGCCTGAGCCTGAATTTAAAAATGGAATGCCTGTAATGCCCGTTCATAGGATTGAGAAGAGCTTTGAGGAAGTATTGGTTGATGAAAACCCTGCAGTAAAAGCCTTGCCGTCAAAGCCATCGCGGGCAACAACCCCCAAATCCAGAGCAACACGCAAACCCAAACAGAAAAAGATTTTTGTGCTTGACACCTCTGTTATCCTTTACAATCATAATTCTATCAATAGTTTTGATGACAACGATGTAGCCATACCCATCACTGTGCTTGAAGAATTGGATAACTTTAAGAAGGGCAACGATACCAAAAATTTTGAGGCCAGGGAATTTATCCGGATTTTAGATGGCCTTTCAGAAGATGCTACCCTAACCGATTGGATTCCCTTGGTAAAATCAAAGGGCGGAAGTTTTAAGGTGGTCATGAATGAACGTCCTGATATGGATGCCCGCAAAATTTTTGACGACAATAAGCCCGACCACCGCATTCTGAATGCTGCCATTGCTCTTACCCAGGAATACCCCGAAAGGAAAGTGATATTGGTGAGTAAGGATATTAACTTAAGACTTAAGGCGAAGTCGCTTAACATAATTGCCGAAGACTTCCTCACAGGGAAGGTTAAGGATGTGGAAGGGCTTTATACCGGTATTACCACCATAAATAACCTGCCGGGCAAAGTGATTGATAAACTGTATCAGCAAAATTACTGCACTACACGCGAGATTGGCGTTAAGTCCCCGGTTGCCAACCATTACTTCATTTTGAGGAATACCACCACCTCTGCACTTGCCTTTTACAATTCGCAAACCAAAAGGGTGGAGCGCATCGAAAAACATTCATCGTATCGCATTACGCCCCGCAATGCCGAACAGGTTTTTGCAATGCATGCCATTCTTAATCCGGAAGTTAAACTCGTAACCCTTCAAGGGGTGGCCGGAACGGGGAAAACCCTGCTTGCACTGGCGGCAGCCATGGAACAGCGACGAAACTTTAAACAGATTTTTCTGGCCCGCCCAATTGTTCCATTGAGCAATAAGGACATTGGCTTCCTGCCTGGTGACATCAAGTCGAAGATCAACCCTTACATGGAGCCTTTGTACGATAACCTTAAGTTTATACAAAGTCAGTATAGTGAAAAGGACAAGGAATTCAAGAGTATTACCGAGTCACTCGAAAATGAAAAATTAGTGATTCAGCCATTGGCCTATATACGCGGAAGGAGCATATCGAATGTGTGTTTTATCATTGATGAGGCCCAAAACCTCACACCTCATGAGATAAAAACCATTATTACACGGGCCGGACAGGGTACAAAGATTATTTTCACCGGCGACATTTATCAGATTGACACGCCTTATCTGGATGCTCAGAGTAACGGTTTGTCCTACCTGATAGATAAGGTAAAACACAACGCCATCTATGCCCACGTGCGGCTTGAAAAAGGGGAGCGTTCAGAACTGGCTAATCTGGCCAATGATTTGCTGTGATGCCGGTCGATGATTTTTACATCGAAAATATTGAGATCGACAGGTAAAGGCAAACTGCTACTTCCAGACAATCTTTCGGTTGATGCTTGAAGGCAGACGGGTGAGCATTTCGTAATTTAACTGATTGCTGAGCACGCTAAAAGAGGCCACGCTGATTTTTTGCTGGCCCTGCACGCCAATTAGTACAACTTCATCCCCAATTTTCACATCAGGAAGGGAAGTTACATCTACAATGAGCATATTCATGTTGATCATGCCGATGATAGCCACCCGCTGTTCATGTATTAGTACCCAGCCTGAATTGCTGAGCGAACGGCTGTAGCCATGCGAATAACCTGCCGGTATAATTGCAATGCATTGATTTTCAATTGCCTGATAATTAGTCCCATAGCTCACAAATTCTCCCTGATGAACATTTTTCAGCACCATAATGCTGCTTTTCCAGCTAATGATTCGCTCCAGGGGATCGGTTTTGTCTTTTCGGCGGCTGATGTAGTGGATGAGTGTTTCGGCGCTAGGCCAATAGCCATATTGAAGAATACCAATGCGCACCATATCGAACCGAAAGGCCGGGTAGGTGATGGTGGCTGCCGAACTGGCTGCATGTAGGAACATAGGATTCAGTCCCTGACTTCTAAACTGTTTAATGAAAGCTTTAAAGCGCTTTATCTGCCGATGTATGCGCACATGGTTGGCAATGCTTTCGGCACCTGCCAGGTGGGTGCAGAGTCCGGTAAGTTCAATATTGTTTTTATGCTCCTTTAGTAAGGTAATCACTTCATCCACTTCCGGTTTTGACAGACCGGTGCGGTTCATGCCGGTTTCCAGCTCAATGTGAACGCGGGCTTTTTTTTCTTGTTTTTGAGCTTCCTTCAGGGCTTTTTTAAGACGGTCTGTATCAAATATCCAGAATTCGATATCGTTGCGTATTACCCACGCCAATTCTCCGTCAGGAATCCAGCCCATGATCATAACCTTGGTTGCTGGCTGTTTAACCTTCATCACCCGGTAGGCCTCATCCGCACCAAAAACCGAAAAATGGTCAATACCGCAATGCTCAGCCACTGGAACATATTGTTCAATACCGTGTCCGTAAGCATTGCCTTTTACGACTGATGAAATTCTTACATCCTTTTTCACCAGGTGTTGGATAAACCGCACATTGTGTTCCAGGGCAATGGCACTGATTTCTATTTCGGAAGGTGTTTTCATAGACTTGTGTGGGATTGGGTATTATTATTCAGCATTTTAAAGAGTAGAAAAGCAAGAAGTGAGATAGTTAAACACAAAATATTGGCCTCATGTCTCCAGGGGCGAACAAAAAAACCGGGGCTGAAGTAGCTTAGTTGAGTGGCAAATTAATAAATCGCGGATAGTATTATAAAGCATCATCCATTTCGACCAAAGCGATGGCTTCATGCTAAGTGTTGCCTGTGGATATTCGAACGATTCCCACACCTTCCAAATGGTTCTGGTTCAGGGTCTGAATAACGGCATCGCTGTGGTCAATCGGAACAAGTAACCTGAATTTAAAAGGGTGTTTTTTCTTGAGTTGTGAATACGCCTGACAGGTTTTTAAGATGCTTTTCTGATCTTCCTTATTTCCTTCAACGTACTTATAGACGTATTCAATTCCGTTGATTTTTGCCGAGAGATCGGGATTAAGATGCTCCAAATGCGCAGGTGCCTGAGGTTCTCCCGACACATTGTCCGGGTCATTCAACATTCTGATATGCTCTGCTCCTTTTTGCTGCATATAACGATAAAAGGATGCAATAACTTTCTTTTTCATGTCGTTTCGTTTTATAAATTGAGCTTAATTGAAAGAACAACGAATCCGTTAGTCATGATAAACAATGATATAATCAGGCTAGAAAATAAAATATAATGTATTGAATATCAATTACTAAGATGTCAAACTCGTGATGATTCATTTTTTATAATCACAAAGATACGAAAAAAAAAGGAAATTTTGGAGTGTTTTTTTAAGAAGACTTTTGCGATGGGGCGACTTAAGCGAGAGGGCGAGAGGGCGACTTCAGCGACTTCAGCGACAATGGCGATGGGGTGAGGGTGCGACTGAGAGACTTGGAGATGTAGTGACTTTTGCGATGGTGCGACCTGCGACAATGGCGATGGGGCGAAAGAGAGACGATGCGAATGAAGCAACTTACACAAAAAAAGCGACTTATCAGCCTGATCTTTCAAAACAACAAACCTGAGCGCAGCAAAGTCCCGGGAAGGGCTATAACACTGGAAACACCAAACAAAGAACACTAAACAAAGAACAACGAACAAAGAACCTAAGGAAAGTAATACCTTTGTGCCCAATATCATTCATTCAACCTGTTATGCTTTCAGTAAACAACCTCTCCATATACTTTACCGGGAAATATCTGTTCAACGATGTTTCGTTTCTAATTACGGAGCGCGACAGGATTGGCCTGGTGGGAAAAAACGGTGCAGGCAAAACAACCTTGCTGCGGATTATAACGGGGGAACAACTGCCTGAGCAGGGCAGTATTTCGCAACCCTCCGACCTCAAAATTGGTTATCTTCCTCAGGAAATGGTTACCACCGGAAAGGGAACAGTGCTTGAAGAGACCTTGAAGGCTTTTGATGAAGTATTGAAACTTCAGAAGGAAAGTGAAAGGCTGGGCCTTGAAATTTCGGGTAGGGAGGATTATGATGCCCCTGATTATTTAAAGCTCATTGAGCGCCTGCACGAGACAAATGATCGCTTCAACCTGCTGGGTGGTCATGAAATGCAGGGCGAAACCGAAAAGGTGTTGGTAGGACTGGGGTTTACTGCTGCCGATTTTAACAGAAAACTTGCCGAGTTCAGTGGTGGCTGGCGGATGCGTGTGGAGCTTGCCAAGTTACTGCTGCAAAGGCCCGGACTATTATTACTCGATGAGCCAACCAACCACCTTGATATTGAATCCATACAATGGCTTGAGGATTATTTGCTCACCTTCAGGGGGGCAGTGGTGGTGGTTTCTCACGATAGGGCATTCCTGGATAATGTTACCAACCGGACCATCGAAATTTCGCTGGGAAGGATTTATGATTATAAAACATCCTACTCCGGTTATGTAGAGCAGCGCGAAAACCTGCGCGAACATCAGCAGGCAGCATTCAACAATCAGCAAAAACAACTGGCTGATATTGAGAAATTTATAGAACGGTTCCGCTATAAGGCAACCAAAGCCCGTCAGGTTCAGTCAAAGATGAAACTGCTCGACAAAATTGACCGTGTTGAAGTCGATGACCTGGACAAAAGTTCCATTCATTTCAGGTTTCCACCGGCACCGGCATCCGGGAAAATTGTGGTTGAAGCCAACGACCTTGCCAAATATTATGGCAGCCACAGGGTGTTCAGTAAAGTGGAATTTGCCATCGAAAGGAATGATTTTGTGGCGTTTGTTGGAAAAAACGGTGAAGGAAAAACCACCCTTGCAAAAATTCTGGCCGAAGACCTGGAGCATACCGGGAAATGCGACTTGGGACACAATGTTAAAATCGGCTATTATGCCCAGAATCAAGCCGATTTGCTGGATCCTGACCGAACGGTTTTTGAAACCATCGATGATGTTGCCGTAGGGGATATCCGTCCAAAGGTTCGGGCCATCCTGGGCAGTTTTCTTTTTGGAGGCGAGGATACAGAAAAGAAGGTCAAAGTGTTGTCGGGCGGAGAGAAATCGAGGCTGGCCCTTGCGAAGCTTTTGCTTTCGCCAGTCAACCTGTTGATTCTTGATGAGCCGACAAATCACTTAGATATGATGTCGAAAGACATCTTAAAAAATGCACTGTTGATGTTTGACGGAACCCTCATTGTGGTGTCGCATGACAGGGATTTTTTGCAGGGGCTTACCCAAAAGGTTTTTGAGTTTAGCGGGGGAAAAGTAAAACAGCATTTGGGCGATATTTATGATTTCCTGGAAAAGCGCAAGCTGGATACTCTCGACCAGTTGAATGCAGCCGCTTTGGCTCGGGAAGCCGCTGGAACAGCCGAGAATACTTCGGTGAATAAACTTAACTACGAAAAGCGTAAACTTACAGATAAAGAGATACGTAAGGTGGCTACACGCATCGAAAAATTGGAGGAAATCATTCATCGCATCGAAGCCGAGATCGCTGAAATGGATCACACGCTTTCCAATCCCGGAGAAAATAACGATTCGCTCTCCGATGGTTCTTTTTATCAACGTTATGAGGAATTGAAAAAGCAACTTGCCGAAGAAATGGACAACTGGGAAATGCTACACCTTGAAATGGAGGAGATAAAGACTAAGGTGGAGAATTAGGCTTTGGTCCAGGAAAACAGATTTCGCAGTTTTTGGTTGTTAATGGTTGCGCTTCAACATGGAAGATGCGAGGCCAATCAAAGCTGATTTATTTGATTCCGGAAGAACAATTTGGTGCATTTGTTCCATCGCTTTTTTGAAATAATCAAGGATGAGTGCATCGGTGCGCTTTTCTATGTCCGCTTTTCTGAAAAGTCCCAAAACATTATTGATCTTGTCATCATCCTTCATGTCGCGTTGAGCGTATAACGCTTTGAGCCGGGCTGCATCTTCTTTGGATGAACACTCCAATGCCTTCAGGTAAAGAAACGTCTTTTTGTTGGTAAGGATATCACCACCGGTTTTTTTGCCGAAAGTTACTTCATTCCCAAAAGCATCCAGCAGATCATCCTGCAGTTGAAAGGCCATGCCCAGGTTTTCGCCAAACTGATAGATTTTTTCACAGTCTCCGGGCGAGGCATTTCCGATGATTGCCCCGATTTTAAGACTGGCGGCAAGTAGCACTGCAGTTTTAAGCCGTATCATGTTCAAATAGCCCTGTATATTTACACTTCCTGAAGTTTCAAAGTCAATGTCATATTGCTGACCTTCACATACTTCTATGGCTGTTTGCGTAAAAACCTGCATCAACTCGGGAAGGTATTTAGGTGCACTGGCCGAGAGTTGCCCGTAAGCAATGGCAAACATGGTGTCGCCAGAGAGTATAGCAGTATTGATGTTCCATTTTTTGTAAACCGTTTCATTTCCCCGGCGAAGTGGCGCTTCATCAATGATGTCATCGTGAAGCAAGGTAAAATTATGAAAAATCTCTATGGCAATGGCTGCGGGCAGTGCGTCATCAGGATTGCCATCAAAAGCCTGGGTTGACATAAGCGCCAGCATTGGCCTGAGTCTCTTCCCACCTTGCTTCAGGGTATAGCCAATGGGTTGGTATAAACCATCGGGCTGGCCATAAACAGGTAGTTTGTCAATGGCCTCTTTTATCCTTTCCTGCAATTGATCGGGCGTAAGCATAGTTGTGGATTTTGATGGATGTTAGTAGGTGGAAATGCGCATAAGGTAATCGCCATAGCCGCTTTTGAGCAGGGGTTTTGCCAGTTCAAGCAGTTGGGATTTATCAATAAAGCCCATACGGTAAGCTATTTCCTCAATACATCCGACCTTGAGGCCCTGTCGGGTTTCAATGACTTCGACAAACTGCGATGCCTGTAGCAACGAGCCAAAGGTGCCGGTATCGAGCCAGGCGGTGCCGCGGCTCATGACTTTAACCTGCAATTTCCCTTTTTCCAGATAATGGCGGTTTACATCGGTGATTTCATACTCGCCCCGGGCACTGGGTTTGATGCTGCGGGCTACTTCAACCACACTGTTGTCGTAAAAATACAGTCCTGGAACCGCATAATTCGATTTGGGCTGTTTTGGCTTCTCTTCAATGGAGATGGCTTTGCCTTTGGTGTCAAATTCAACTACACCATACCGGTCAGGATCTGAAACATGGTAGGCAAAAACAATTCCTCCGCTGGGTTTCTGGCATTCGCCCAACAGATTCTGCAATCCTGAACTATAGAAAATATTATCGCCCAGGATTAAGGCTGCATCATCATCGCCAATAAAATCCGCACCCAGCACAAATGCTTGTGCAAGTCCGTTGGGCACATGCTGCACAACATAGCTGAATTTGCAACCGAGTGATTCTCCACTTCCAAGCAATTTCTCAAAATGCGGAAGATCGTGAGGGGTTGAAATGATGAGGATTTCCCTGATACCAGCCATCATCAGCACCGACAATGGGTAGTAAATCATAGGTTTGTCGTAAATCGGCATCAGTTGTTTGCTAACAGCAAGCGTTAGCGGGTGCAACCGGGTGCCAGAGCCTCCTGCAAGAATAATTCCTTTCATTATGATGGTAGTTAAGTTTATTTTTCTCCGCCTGAATTTGATGCATTAATTTCGTCAATGTCACCATCTGCTTCACTTTCCTCATTTTCATCAAACAGTTCAATGAGCGGTTCTTCAAACTTGCGGGTGGTTAACCGTCTGTCTAAAGTCAATAATAAAGAGGGGAGTAAAAGTAAGTTAGAGAAAAGAGCAACAAGCAGGGTAAATGAAACCAGGAATCCCATGGATTGCGTTCCTCCAAAGGTGGAGAGGGTGAAAATGGAAAATCCGAGAAAAAGTACAATGGACGAGTAAACCATACTGAACCCTGTTTCGCGCAAAGCCGAGAAGACAGATGCCCTAATGTCCCAATTGTTGTGTTTAAGCGCCAAACGGTAGCGCGACAGAAAATGTATGGCGTTGTCAACCGAGATACCAAGAGCAATGCTGAAAATTAGAATGGTGGAAGGTTTTATGGAGATGGCCAGAAAACCCATCAATGCAGCGGTCATTAATTGTGGCAGAAGGTTTGGCACTAAAGACACTGCAACCATTTTGACCGAAGTAAAGAGCAGTCCAAGTAATATTCCAATGGCAATCACGGCCAGGATGAGACTCGTAATTAAATTGTGCACTAAGAAATCTGTTCCTTTCAGGAAAACGATGCTTGTACCGGTCATTTCTACATCATATTTCTTAGGATTGAAGATGGAATCAATCTTAGGCTTAAGGTCGTCTTTAATTCTTTGAATATCTCGGGTGCCAATGTTTGCCATCTGAACACTGATGCGGGTTTTGCTCAGTGAGGTGTCAACAAATGAGTTGAGGATGGTTTTACGGCTACTCTTCAACGAAGGCAAATACTGTAATATAAAATTGCGTTCCTGGTTGTTGGGGATACTGTACATTTCAGGATCACCATTGTAAAATGCCTGTTTTGAATATTTTACAAGTTCAGCTACTGAAAGTGGTTTTGAGAATTCGGGGTACAGTGCCAGCGTATCCTGGAGTTCGCTTATCTTCTGAATGGTTTTCATTTGCATCACGCCACGTGGTTTACGCGTGTCAATTGCAATTTCAAAAGGTAGTATCCCCTTGAATTCCTTTTCAAAAAAGAGCAAATCCATATACATAGGATGGCCTTTGGGTATATCGTCAACTACATTGCCAGTGGTTTTAAGCCTCGAAACCCCTATTACTGCCAGAACAATGGCTCCCACAGTGGTAAGATAAATGGCCCTTCGGTGGTTTTGCACCAGATTGACAACGATTTCGATGATACGTTTGGTGTATTTGTTGTCGAGGTGTTTGAGGTGCCTTACTTCAGGAGGGGCAAGATAACTATAAAGAATGGGGACGAGGAAAATGGAAAGTACGAACACCACCATAATATTGATAGCTGCAACAATGCCAAATTCAACCAGAAGTTTATTCCCGGTAACGATAAATGTTGCAAATCCGGTTGCAGTAGTGAGGTTTGTCAGAAAAGTAGCATTGCCCGTTCTTACCACCACCCGCGACAAGGCCTTTACTTTATTTCCATGCTCTCTATATTCGTGATGGTATTTGTTGAGCAGAAAGATGCAGTTTTCTACTCCGATAATGATCAAAAGAGGCGGAATTATCCCGGTAAGTATGGTGATTTCATAGCCCAGCAATACCACTGTCCCCATGCTCCAGATAACGCTTATGAGCACAATAAGCATAGGGAACAGCACTGCTTTGAACGACCTGAAGAATAGGAACAAAACCAGAGAGGCCACAAGCATGGAAAGTACCATAAACAGCAGCAACTCATCTTTTACCATTTTCATGGTCTTGGTGCGGATATAAGGCATACCTGAATAATGCACCTTTATGCTATGTTTATGGCTGAAGGCTTCTACTTCATTTTCGATATCACTGATGAGACCAATCCTGCTTTTGTTGTTGAGCTTCTTTTTGTCGAGGGTGAGCATCATCAGGGTGGCGTTGGTTTCCTTGTTGATGATCAGCCCTTCGTAAAATGGAAGGTCGTAAATTAAATTCCGGATACTATCCAGTTCGGTCTGGGTTTTGGGTGCTGCTGTGATTAGCGGTTTGAAATCAAATTTCCGGCTGGAGTCATTTTTCACCAGCGTATATAATTTGCCTATCGACAAAACCTCCTGCACACCATCCACCTGTTTGAGGCTTTCGGTTAACTGGAGCCAGTCGTTGAATTCGTTGAGGGTAAATAGTTTTTCATCCTTGATGCCAATAAAAAGTACCGTACCATCCGGGCCGAAAGTTGCCTTGAATTTTTCATAAGCACGGCTGGTGGTATCGCTGGCCGGCAACATCTGCGCCATTTCATAGGAAAGGTGCACATGCACAGCCTGGTAGCCCATAAATGCTGTTAAAAGAGCAATGGCAATGAGGTTGCCTAAACGGTTACGAAGGATAAAACGGACAAGAAGATTCCACATGGGGCGTAATGGTCAATCGTATTGATAAATATTTGATTGATAAACGGATAGTTTTAATAAATTCCTTTTATCGGGGTTCAAAAATACGATATTCCTATGGATTTTCAGGACTTTAGTCTTAAATTATTGATTCCGGGGGCATAAAAAAAAGCATACAACCTTTATTCAAACAGAGTGTTATACCTTTGCCAAAGCATTAGAATCTGATATGGATAAAAAAGTTCTCTTTATTGATACTGCCCATCCCTGGATGGATGAAGCATTGACTCACGCTGGGTTTAACTGCCTGTGGGCCAATGGGAACGATCGCTCACTTATATTGAAAATGCTTCCCGGAGTTGAGGGCGTTATTATCCGAAGCAAAATGAAATTTGACCGTGAGGCGCTTGATCATGCCGGTTCATTAAAGTTTATTGGCAGGGTAGGGGCCGGAATGGAAAATATTGATGTGGAATATGCCGCATCCAAAGGAATTATTTGCCTGAATGCACCCGAAGGCAATCGGGATGCTGTTGGTGAACATGCCCTGGGAATGTTGCTCGCCTTGTTTAACCATCTTTTAAGGGTTGACCGGGAAGTGAGAAATGGTATCTGGATAAGGGAAGGCAACCGCGGTACCGAGATTAATGGGAAAACCATAGCTATTATCGGTTATGGGAACATGGGCAGCGCTTTCGCTGAAAAGTTGAGTGGCTTTGGGGCCAATGTTATTGCTTACGACAAATTCAAAACGGGCTTTAGTGAACTTTATGTTAAAGAGGTTCAGATGGACGAAGTATTTGCTGAGGCAGATGTGCTTAGCCTTCATGTGCCGCTTACGCCAGAAACCCTTGGAATGGTCAGTCATGATTACCTTGCTTCCTTCAAAAAACCAATTTACCTCATCAATACTGCCCGGGGACAATGCCTGGACACCACCGCACTGATGGATGCCCTGGACAAAGGAGAGGTTAAAGGTGCGGCATTGGATGTGCTGGAATATGAGAAGTTTTCTTTTGAAAACCTTGATAAGGATGCTTTGCCCGATACCTTTAAACGGCTTATTGTTAGTAACAAGGTCATTCTTTCGCCACACATTGCCGGCTGGAGCCATGAGTCAAATTATAAAATGGCCGATATTCTGGTTAAGAAAATTAAAAAGTTGTATCCGGACTAATAAACCTTTCCTATTTCATTCGCTAATAATTCTCCCGGTTGGATTGCAATAAAATTCATTTCAATTTTTGATCACCGGCTGACTTCTTAAATCAATATTTTAATTACTCAGTATTAACAACCCTTTACATTTATGGATCAATTACTGACACCTTATAAAACAGGTTCCCTGAATTTAAAAAACCGCCTGGTTATGGCACCGCTCACGCGTCGTCGTGCCGGCGAGGGAAATGTTCCCGGCGAGTTGAATGCACTATATTATGCCCAACGGGCTTCGGCAGGTCTTATCATTGCCGAGGCTACCCCGATTTCTCCACAGGGCGTGGGTTACCTGCACACCCCTGGCATTCACACCCAGGCGCAGGTTGAAGGTTGGAAACTGGTCACCAGTGCCGTTCATGCCAAAGGCGGAAAAATCTTTCTTCAATTGTGGCATGTAGGCAGGGTTTCACATTCATTGTTACAGCCCAATAATGATTTGCCTGTTTCGGCATCTGCCATTTCAGCCGGCGACTACATCACCACGCCTATAGGTAAAATGCCAATGGAAGTTCCCAGAGCATTAAGATTAGATGAACTTCCGGGAATTATTGAGGATTACCGAAAAGCTGCAGCTAACGCAATTTCCGCAGGTTTTGATGGCGTAGAAATTCACGCAGCCAATGCGTATTTGCTGGATCAGTTTATGCACAGTTCGTCCAATATCCGTAAAGATGAATATGGCGGGACTGTCGAGAACCGTTGCCGGCTTACCCTCGAAGTAACCGATGCGATTTGTGCCGAAATTGGTCTGGATCGCACCGGTATCCGCCTGTCACCTTCCAACCTGAAGCATGGAATGGATGATCCCGATCCTGCCGTTTTGTTTGGTTATGTAATTCATGAACTTGACAAGCGTGGTCTTGCTTATTTGCATCTGGTAGAGCCTCTGGCGCCTCTCGATCAACATCCACATATGGTTAGATCGGTGGCTAAACATTTCAGGAAATTTTATTCTGGTACCCTGATTGCCGCAGGAAACTTCACGCCTGAGTCCGCCAGTGAAACCATTGAATCCGGTGATGCCGATTTGGTCGCTTTCGGTCGGTTGTTTATTTCCAATCCTGATTTGCCTGAACGGATTCAATATAATGCTCCTATTACTCCTCCGGATGTTGATACATTTTACACTCCCGGACCTGAAGGTTATGTGGACTATGAAAGGTGGAATGGTTAAGAGGCTGGCTGAATCATTTTGATTTTGATGATAGTTGCTTTTACATGCAAATGAGATAGGTTGTTAGATTCTTCTGGTATTTGCTTGTACATACAACTATGAATGGAAATAATTTTGATCTTTCGTTCCGAATAATTTCCTCAACTGAATATGGTATTTGTTTGTACATACAAATGAGAAAGGTTTGGTTTTAGTTATTCCCAACTATGGAATGAAATAATATTGATCTTTCATTCCGAACAATTTCCTCAACTGAATATGGTATTTGTTTGTAAATGCAAATGAGAACGGTTCCTGGATTCTTCTGATATTTGCTTGTACATACAACTGTGAATTGCCTTCCCGTTTCTGCCATTTCCCCTTCTCTATCAAATACAAAAAGCCCGGCAATACCGGGCTTCTCATTGGTGGTTGGTATAATCTGACTATTCGTCTTCGTTTTCTTGTTCTTCGTATGCCTTGAGAAGCGCGGTCTGAACATCGCCAGGAACCTGTGAATACTCCGCAAATTTCAGGGAGTAGCTTCCACTGCCACTGGTAATTGAGCTAAGGGCGGTAGAGTAGCGGTTCATTTCAGCAAGGGGAACTTTTGCCTTGACAATCTGATAATTACCTTCACTGTCCATGCCCATAATAACGGCACGTCGGCCCTGTAGGTCGGTCATAATATCACCCATACGATCACCGGGAACCATAACTTCAACATCATAAATTGGTTCAAGGATTTTTGGGCCAGCATTCTTAAAAGCTTCTTTAAATGCCTGGCGTCCGGCAAGTTTAAAGGCCAATTCATTGGAATCAACCGGGTGCATTTTACCGTCATACACATTTACCACGATGTCGCGGGCATATGAACCAGTTAGTGGGCCTTCTTCGATTTTTTCCATGATTCCCTTAAGAATAGCAGGTTGGAAACGGGCGTCGATCGAACCACCAACAACACAGTTGTTGAAAATCAACTTACCTCCCCAGGGTAGATCGTGGGATTCAGTGCCGCGGATGGGGAACTCGGTTTGATTGGCCATGCCTTCAACGAAGGGTTGAATGAGCATATGCACTTCGCCAAACTGACCTGAACCACCCGACTGCTTTTTATGGCGGTACATGGCTTTGGCATTTTTGGTAATGGTTTCGCGATATGGAATTTTTTGGACATAATACTCAATGGCAATTTTCTCGATGTTTTCGAGGTGCCATTTTGCAATATTTAGGTGAAGTTCGCCCTGACCGCGAATGATGATCTGCTTAAGTTCTTTTGAATACTCAATGCTGATGGTTGGGTCAACTTTTTGTATTTCGGTGAGGGCTGCGCCTAATTTTTCATCGTCCGAAGTATTTTTGGCTTTGATTGCCATGGTAATTTTAGGTGCAGGAAATGCTATTGGAACAATTACATCACCGGCATTTTTAGGACTGTTGAGGGTTTGGTTTGTGCGGGCGTTTTTCAGCTTGATGGTAGCGGCAATATCACCGGCAACAGCCTTCTCAAGTTTTTCGCGTTTTTTACCGGCTACTGCAAAAATTTGCGGAATGCGCTCTTTCGAAGAGTTTACGCCATTTACCATATCCATGGCTTCGGCTACTTCACCTGCAAATACTTTAAAGAATGAAATTTCACCCAGATGCTCTTCAACAGAAGTTTTAAAAATCAGTGCAGAGGTTGGCTCAGCGGGGTTGCATTTGAGCAGTTTGCCTTCTTTGGTGTTGCGGCCAGGCATTTCGTTGGGTGCCGGAACATAATTGATGATAAAATCAAGCAATGCATCCACACCAAAGTTGGGTTTTGCAGCTATACAGAGTACCGGGAACATTCCACGGTTCATGATGCCTAGCTTAAGTCCTTTGGTTAATTCTTCGGGGGTAAGGGTGCCATTTTCGAAAAAAGCCTCCATAATGGTTTCATCATTCTCAGCGGCCGATTCAATCAGCTCGTTGAGCATCTCTTCTGCCTTGTCCTTATGCTCAGCGGGAATATCAAGAACTTCGGCTTTCCCTCCACCGGCAGGGTATTTCAGCATTTTTTGCTGCAATATGTCAATAATGGAATCAAATCCATGGCCTTCATTCACTGGAAATTGGAGGGCTGTAACCGAACTACCGAATTGGCTTTTCAACTGGCGGAGGGTTTCTTCAAAATTTGATTTTTCGTGTTCCAGATGGTTGATTAAAAATACCAGGGGTGCATCGTTGGCTTTGGTTTGCCTGAAGTTGATTTCAGTTCCCACTTCCACACCATTTTGTCCGTTGATCACCATAAATGCAGTATCTGCAACATTTAATGCAGCAACCACCTCGCCTATGAAGTCGTCAAAACCCGGGCAGTCAATTACATTAATTTTAAAATCCTTATGCTCTGCATACATTACTGTTGAACCAACAGAGTTTTGACGCTCCAGCTCTATTTGGCGGTAGTCCGAAACAGTATTTTTATCTTCAATTGAACCGCGCCTGTTAATAACGCCGCCTTCAAATAAAATGGCTTCCGAAAGGGTTGTTTTTCCCGATTTCGCACCACCGATAAGTGCAATATTCCTTAACTCATTTGTTTTGTAAACCTTCATGTTTTTAGCAAGTTATGATGATTAATCCTATTTTGAAAGGGGGACAAAGTTATAAAAAACTAGAATATAACAAAATCCTTTTTCAAAAATGGTGAAATGTTTGGAATTGCTACCTGTTTGTACCAGTCACTAAAACTATTTGGGCATGAAATTTGTTCGGGACCATGTTTTCTTAACCTGATCTTAAGCGGGTAGCGGTAAATCATCCATCATCAAAACTTTTTCATCACGATATCTAATCAATATTTTTGTACATTAGCCACTTATCTGATTTTTTCATTTTTATTGTTTATCCCGTTTATTTCATACTTAAAAAAAACTCCATGTTCACAAAACACCGTCGCCACATTCTGCTGGTCCTTTTATTCCAGGCGCTCCTGTTTTCATGCGTTAATCCTGATCAGGTTAAGATAGAATCGATGAATTTCGATCAAATGGTTGATCCTTTCCAGAACCTTGAATTCACGTTTAATCGTGATTTGATCCCGGACTCTCTGGTTGAAAAATGGGATACGGCCCAATATTTCACTTTTAATCCAGCGATAAAGGGAAGGTACAAATGGCTGGAAACGGATAAGCTGTTATTCATCCCATCAGTGCCCTTCGCCCCCAATACCGATTATACAGCACGCCTGAATTCAGAAATTTCCAAACAGGCAAATAAGAAATACAAGCCGGAACCGGGCGAAATACTTTTCCACACGCCATATCTGGCCATTGAACGCACTCATGTGTTCTGGGGAATCAGTGAAGCGGATAAAAATCAGGTGCAGTTGCGCATGGTTTTTGACTTTAATTATCCGGTAGCGCGCGAAAATCTGAGAAAATTCTTGTCCATTAAAATGAATGGCGAATCCAGAAGTTTTGATTTGGTAGCCGCCGATAATACCACCTATGTTGAACTTGCCATACCGGCCTCCGGCGAAGGATTAGACGGCGAATTGTCTCTCATTGTTGGCAAAGGTATGAAATGTTTAGGATCTGAGCGCGAACTTGCTGAAGATGAGGTCCTTCAATTGCCGATTCCACCCCGTGATTTGTTGGAAATTAGTGATGTAGCTACTGAATTTCAGGATGGTGAAGGGGTTATATTGGTTTATACATCGCAACCCGTTATTGAAAAAGGCTTAAGAAGCCTCGTCAGCATTAAGCCTCAGACAGAGTTCAGTATTTCTACCATGGGAAGCGGGTTTAAAATTACCGGCGAATTTGCTGATGGTCAGTCTTATGACCTGACCATTTCGGGTAAGTTAAAAGGTGTTTTTGGGCCTTCCCTAAGTAACGATTATGCACAGACGGTTGCTTTTGGCAAATTGCAACCCTATATAGCATTCAGTGACCAGAACAGTCTCTATCTTACCCCTCAGGGTTCCCGCAATCTGGGGCTGAATATTATCAACATCCCCAAAATAAAGATTACCGTTTTCAAGATTTTTGAGAACAACATTCAGCATTATATGCGCAGTGGGAAGTCATGGGATTGGCATTATGAAGACGATGAATATTATGATTCCTATGCTTATGGTCTTGATGAAAATTATGGAAAACAAATCAGTTCACGTGAAATTGACACCCGCTCGCTTCCCAAAAAAGGGAACCTGCGTTTGCTCAACCTTAAACCGGAAGAACTGGAGCTTTCTTCCGAAAGGAAAGGACTTTATCTGATAAAAGCCCAGTCGGTTGAAAAAGAATGGCTCAGCGATGTTCAAATGGTTTCTGTGTCAGATATTGGTTTAATCGTAAAAGAAGGTGCGGACGAAATTTTAGTAGTAGCCCGTTCCATTGCAACAGCCCAGCCACTTTCGGGGGTGAATATCCGCTTTTACAGCCGCAGTAATCAAATAATTTATGAAGGCACTACCGGTAGTGATGGAAATCTTTTCTTTAGGGAAATCAAAAAAAATGCGCCGGGTTTTGATGTTGCCATGATTTCGGCACGGAAAAATGACGATTTTAATGTGTTGCTTTACGACAGGTCGTCCGTGGAAACTTCCCGCTTTGATGTTGGCGGAAAGAGGACAAGGGAGTTGATTTATGATGTTTTTATTTATGGTGACCGTAACCTTTACCGGCCTGGTGACTCGGTATATGTTAATGCTTTGGTAAGAAGTTTTGCCTGGGAAACCATTCAGGATATCCCGGTTAAATTTAGGGTAATTAGTCCTGAAGGGAGAGATTTCCTGATAAAAAAGGCCCAACTGAATAAAAATGGCGCTGCACAGATTGGTTTTCTTGTACCGGAATCTGCAATTACCGGCTCTTACATGTTAGAGGTGCTTTCGGGCAACGATATGATGATGGGCAACTACAGGATTTCAGTAGAGGAGTTTATGCCCGACCGCATAAAGGTCGAAGCTAAACCCGACAAATCGCTTTACAGGCCTGGCGATATTCTTTCAATGGAAATTGCTGCCACAAACCTGTTCGGGCCACCTGCCGCTAACCGAAAAGTTGAAAATGAGCTCAGAATTAGTCGTAAGGCTTTTTATCCAAAGAAATTTGCCGATTATAATTTCTTTGTAAATGTTGCGAACGAGCCCTACTTTGAAACCCAGGTGAGCCAGGGAGTTACCGATGCCGCGGGGAAACTTGTGCAACAGTTTAGACTTCCTGAATTTGAGCAGATTGGATTGCTTGATGCAAAAGTATTTACCACAGTTTTTGATGAAACAGGTCGGCCGGTTAACCGCTTTTCACAAACGGAAATTGAAACCCAGAATGTGATGTTAGGCATCAGGCACCTTCCAGGATGGGTGAGCACACGTAAGCCAATCACCATCGGCTTAATTGCCATCGACCGGAAAGAAAATGCAGTGAATGCAAGGGCAAGGATTGAGGTGGTGCAGTTGAAATGGGAAACTGTGCTTGAGCGTAACGGAGGACAAACCACTTACCGTTCGCAGAAAAAAGAAAGTGTGGTGATGTCGCGCGAGGTAAGCGTTCCCGCTTCGGGATACAGTTTTCAGTTCACACCATCTGCTTCGGGCGAATATGAAGTGAGGGTCAGCAACCAGGGGGCTTCCAATTATGTCTCATCCGGGTTTTATGCTTATGGTTGGAGCGATTACGGGTCTTCGGCATTTTTTGTGAACCGGGAAGGGGAAATTAGTATTGAACCCGACAAAACTGCTTATCAACCAGGCGATGTAGCACGCCTGCTCTTTAAAACACCTTTTGAAGGAGAGTTGCTGGTAACCGTTGAACAGGATAAAGTGCTGGAATATTATAGTCTGAAAGCGGATGCCTCGGGAGCAAGCCTGAACTTAGATATCACCAACAAGCACCTCCCGAATATATACATCAGCGCAACACTCATTCGTAAAAATGATGCATCGGGATTGCCACTTACCGTAGGGCATGGATATGCAAGTTTAAAGGTTGATGATCCCAATTTAAAAATGAAGGTTGACATAACTGCACCTGCCAACATCAGGTCAAAAACCAAACAACAGATTAAAGTAAAAACTGCACCTGGCGCAGAGGTTACCATTGCCGTGGTGGATGAAGGCATTCTTCAGATCACCGCATACCAAACCCCGGATCCCTATAACTGGTTTTATGGCAAAAGGGCATTGGAAGTCGAATCCTATGATCTTTTCGATGAATTGTTCCCGGAGCTCAGCAGTCGTAATTCATCCACAGGAGGTGACATGGGCTTTGATCTTGGCCGCCGGTTGAATCCGCTTACCAGTAAACGGGTAAAACTACTTTCTCTGTGGAGTGGCGTGCAAAAGGCAAATGGTTCGGGTGAAGTAACTTTTACCGCTGATATTCCTGCCTTTTCGGGGGCTGTAAGGATTATGGCAGTGGCGTATAAAGGGGAGAAGTTCGGATCGTCGCAACACGAAATGAAGGTGTCTGATCCATTGGTCATAAGCAGTTCTCTGCCACGTTTCCTAAGTCCGGGCGATATGGCTGACGTTACGGTGACTTTAACCAATACCACGGCCAAACCGCTCAATGTCAGCCTTAAAGTGGCCACAGACGGACCAGTATCCAGTGGAAAGTTCTCTGACAACTCAATCACTATTCCTGCAAACAGTGAAATGCAGGCCAACTTTGATCTCACTGCCCAAAAATCCATTGGTAACGCAAAAGTGAAGGTTCAGGCATCAGCAGGTGGTGAAACTTTTACGGAAGAAACGGAAATTACGGTGCGGCCGGCAGCTACACTTGAAAAATCGGCCCTTTCCGGGGTGCTCAAACAAGGAAAGACTCTTACGCTTAAGGCAGAAGGAAATTTCATGGAAGGTACATCCAAATCCCGATTATTGCTTACCCGCTCACCTGCCGGTCAGTATGCCCGTGATCTCGGGCAACTGGTAAATTATCCACATGGCTGTCTCGAACAGACCATTTCAACAGCGTTTCCACAGCTTTATTTCCCCGAGCTGGCCCGAATGTTAAAGCAGGAACAAAATGCTACGAGGTACAATACTGCTGAAAATATTAATGCGGCCATATTGAAGATCAGCGCATTGCAACAATACAATGGCGGATTGGTTATGTGGCCATCCGGTGGCGAGGTTAACTGGTGGACTACCGCCTATGCTGGAAATTTTCTCTATGAAGCCTCTAAAGCAGGATATGCTGTTAACCAGATGGTCGTGGATAATATTATGCGTTTTCTCACCGAAAAAGTGAAGCAAAAGCCCAGCACTGAGTATTTTTATCAGATCGAAGGAAACAATCAATGGCAAAAGAAAATTCAGCCGCAAAGGGATGTTTTTTATTCACTTTATGTACTGGCATTAAACGGGAAGCAGCACCTGCCCACCATGAATTATTACAAAGCCAGGCACACGGAACTTACCATTGATAGCAAGTATATGCTGGCCTCTACTTATGCGCTTATTGGTGATAGTAAAAGCTATCAGACTTTGCTGCCCAAATCATGGGACCCGGGAGATGAATCTGCCGTGATGACCGGGGGAAGTTTCAGTTCGCCCATACGTGATCGTGCCATTGCTTTATATACTTTGCTGAATGGCGATGCTGATCATCCTCAGGTGGCGGTACTTGCGCAGCAATTGGGACAAATGATTGCACGAAAGGCATGGATGTCAACCCAGGAGCAGGCATTTGCGTTTATGTCGTTGGGCAAATTAGCCGGCAAAGTTTCTGACAAGAAAATCACAGCAACCGTTGAGGTCTCAGGGCGTAAAGCAGCCTCCTTTGATGGACAGGACCTGAGTACTGATTTTTCAGGTGAGTCGGTAACTGTAATTCCCGATGGCACGGGACAGGCTTTCTATTTCTTTGAAACACAGGGTATCCCTTCGGATAATTCAACCCGGAATGAAGACAACATGTTATCGGTCAGAAGGCGCTTTTACGATCGCCTTGGAAATCCACTCGGCAGCAACACTTTCAGTCAGAATGATTTGGTGGTGGTTGAGCTCACGCTATCCACAACCGATAACAGTGTGATTGAAAATGTTATTATCAGTGATTTGTTGCCCGCCTGTTTTGAAGTGGAAAATACGCGTTTAAACACTGAGCGGGGGCTGGACTGGATTAAAAACAGAGCCTATCCCGATCATATCGATTTCCGTGATGACAGGGTCAATCTGTTTGCCACTGCCACTGGACAAAGTCGCAAATTTTATTACATGGTAAGGGTGGTAGGAAAAGGAACCTTCCAGCAAGGCCCGGTTAGCGCCGAGGCTATGTACAATGGGGCTTACTACTCCTATTCTGGTTCATCATCAATAGTCGTAAAATGAGTATTATTTCATTTGTTGATGTGTTTGATGAAGCCGGATTGTGGTTGCTTCTGTTCAGGAACGAATTTGTAGTGTTGCCCTGGATATCCATTGTCATTGTTACTACAGGATTTTTTGTGCTTAGCCGTTTCTTTGTCAAGCCGGTTGCTCTCACAGGAAATGAACCTGCTAAACGGCAAGCGCATGTTTCTGTAACCATTGTTTCTGCACTTTTGCTTTCTCTTTTTGGAGGAATATTTTATGTTCTTCTTCCTGAAATTGTTATTGGTTTTCTTTTTATTTATCTGGTTACCTTACTACTGGGCTTACTTTCAGGGTTGATTTATTTCCTGATAAGTAAAAGCAATGCGACATTAAAAAATTCCATTTTCTTATTTGCCGGGAATTTTTATGTTGACGCCAACGAAAAGCCACTTTTGGCGGTTTGGCATATGCTGAGCCGGCAAATCTGGGAACAACCGCAAACCCTGATTGGGAATGCCCTTGGACAAATCCTGAACAGTTTTGGTTTTATTTCGGAGGTGGTTCATTGCAGTGGAATTACACTGCTGCAAGGCAAAATGCCTTTGGCAAATGGTGTGGCCTTTGGTTCCTTTATTATGGTAACTACCCGTTACAGCGGAATGAATACCGGAATTGAACTCTCGGATCAAAACTCCTACCTGATGGTATTGATCAGGCATGAAATGGGACACAATTTCCAGAGTAAATCCAGTGGGCCGCTGTATTTGTATAAATATGGAATACCCAGTGCCATAAATCAGGCCTGGACCGAACAAGATGCAGAGTTCCGCTCCGACAGGTTTTTGCTGGCCAATTATGGCATTACACCGGTTTTCAAATCCTATCCCAAAGGCTACAAAGCTGTTAAATCTGGTGTTTTAGCCTATTTTGTTTTATTTGCAATCATACTGTATGCCACATTATGGGGCGGTATAATCGGATTGACCGGTGCCTATTTATTGTTTTCGGGCATTGTTGCGTTGCTTAACCTTGGCAAACGCCCGAGCCTTGTATTCTGAGATTTATTCCAGAAACTGGTTCAAAGGCACAACATAAAAAAATGACACGGTTTGTCGCCGTGCCATTATGTCTTATTTGCTGAATGGAAGAAAGGTTTAGAAAGGCCAGAATTGGTTGTCGTACCATATTTCTTCTTTCAGTTGTTCATTCAATTCATGTAGTACTTTGTGATGACCTTTTTCCCAGTCGGCCAGCCATGCAAAAAGCTCTTTTTCATTAGGATCAGTGGCTTCGTTGGCTTGCTTGGTGTAAACTTCAATGGCTTTTGTTTCCATGTCAATCGCTGCTGAAATTGCGGCAGCTTCATAACTTGCAGCCGAAATCTGCTTCACTATTTTCCCGGATAAAATCTCATTCACCACGCCCTCATCGGCCTGAAGCTCAATTTTATCAAATTTGTGGTTCTTGTTATAACTGGCAAATTGTTTGGACAGAAACTCTACATGGGTTTGTTCCTCTTCAGCCATCATGGTGAAAATCTTCTTCACATCCGCACTCTGGGTCTGCGCTGCAACATTTTCGTAAAAGGCTTTGCCCCGCTTCTCCATCAGGATGGCGGTTTTTAAAACTTCAATAGATTTTGAATTTTCCATAATTGTATAATGTTTATTGTTTTTTGCCGAATTCTTTTACAAAAATACGAATAAAACCAACCTGACTCCAAGTTTAGTACAAATAAGCGACAAGGCGATGGGGCGACAAGGCGATGGGGTGACAAGGCGATGGGGTGACAAGGCGATGGGG
>SWCC01010227.1_pt1 | contig 26490 bp, 23 predicted proteins | sample 4692971 | NCBI WGS metagenome assembly SWCC01 (sample SAMN10267277, study PRJNA491770) | bioreactor metagenome | isolation source: DHS bioreactor inoculated with subseafloor sediment | place: Japan: off Shimokita Peninsula | collected 2006-08 | reverse complement strand
TCTGCCACTCCTTCCGAAGTCTGCACCGTTGCAATGTTGGGATTAATAAGGACGGTAGATATACCTTCCTCTCGAAGTGCTTTTAGAGCCTGCGATCCGCTGTAATCAAACTCACCGGCTTCACCAATTTTCAGGGCACCTGAACCCAGGATCAGGATTTTTTTCATGTTCAGGATTGAATTTTGGTCCATTGAATGCAGGGTGTTGTTAAGCGTGGAATTTTTTGTAGAAATCAACATTTGTAAGGAAATCATCAAACAAATATTCGCTGTCGGTTGGCCCTCCGGAAGCTTCGGGATGAAACTGTACCGAGAAAATGGGCTTTGACCGGTGTTTCAGACCTTCGTTGGTTCCATCGTTCAGGTTGATGAAATAGGGTTCCCAGTCCGAAGGAAGTGATCGGGGATCAATAGCAAAACCGTGATTCTGTGATGTAATCAGTGCCTTGTTGGTGCCAACCTGTAAAACAGGCTGATTGTGGCTGCGGTGACCATATTTCAGTTTGTAGGTATCGGCACCGGCAGCAAGTGCAAGCAGTTGATTTCCCAGGCAAATTCCGAAAATAGGAATATCCTGTTTCAGCGATTTTGCCAGATGTTGGATGGTAGTGTCACACATTTTTGGATTTCCCGGGCCGTTGGAAACAAACAGGCCATCATATTCAACCTTCGAGAAGTCGTAATCCCACGGCACTCTGATTACCTTGTAATCGCGATTGATGAGATGCCGGATGATGTTATATTTTACACCACAGTCAACCAGCAAGATTCGGTTTTCCCCGGTGCCATATTCCACAATCCCATCTGTACTCACTTTCGCCACTAAATTATCCTGATTTGGATCTGAAAATCCGGGGTCATCGTTATCGAATACGATTTTGCCCAGCATGGTGCCTTTTTCCCGTAAAACCTTGGTAAGTGCGCGGGTGTCAATACCAAAAAGCGCGGGTATTTTATTCTTTTTCAACCAATCGCCTAAGCTCAGGCGGGCATTCCAATGGCTGTATATTTCGGTATAGTCCGAAACAAGGAGTGCGGAAACCTGAATGCGTTCCGATTCAAAATGTACCGGCAGGCCATTTGCCATTTCATCATCAGGTACCCCATAATTACCAATAAGTGGATAGGTGGCTACAAGTAACTGACCTGCATAGGATGGATCGGTCAGGCTTTCGGGATAGCCGGTCATGGCGGTATTGAAAACGACTTCACCCGAAACTGATTGCTCGCAGCCAAATGATTTACCGGTAATTTCTGTGCCGTCTTCCAGTATTAAGCAGGCTTTTTTGTAATCAAACATGGACCTTCTTTCTAGAATGGTTTAACTTTCTGATTCACATCAAAACAGGTTTAAATCCTTATAACAGCGCACACCTTATCCTGTTCTGAAAAATCAGAGCAAAGTGAGGTAATTTATTAAGGCTATTTCCCGGGAAGATGATGAACTTACAGTTATACAAAAGTACAACAGCCAAATCCGGACTTATAAAAAAAGTTTTCAGAGATTATTAACGGAAAGTGGAATGCCTTCGGCAGGGAGCCAGGAGTAGGAAGATTGGAAGCTTGCCCGCCAAAGTATAACGGCGGCGGGTTTGGAATATTGGGTACATTGTGGGATGCCTTTGGCAGGCGGAAAGCTAATGGAAGATTGGAAGATTGCCCGCCAAAGCCTGCCTGCCTATGGATGGCAAAGTGACGACGGGATTGGAGAGATTGATTTATGTCTGTGGTGACAGCTGAGTTGCTGAGGACACGATAATCGATCTGTGTTCAATGGTTGTAGCTCTAATGTAATCTGGCAGGCAGTTTAGAATTAGCTGTTGTCAGAAATTTTCTCGTCCCCAGATCAGTGGATAAAATGAAGAATTTTCTAAGGTCTCATGCATCTCCTTGTCCCCCGGTCTCCCTATCTCCTTGTCATATATAAGAAGCCACACTCCCAAAGGTGCCATTGTCCCCCGTCCATTTTATCGCCCCCTCCCGGTTTTAAGCAAAGAACAAAGAACTGTCATGAAATAATTCTATTTTTGCGATACTATAAATTTCAATATGACGGCTTGTGTGCATTGCGGTTTGGATTGTGGTAAAAATCCGGTGATTTTTGAGGATAAGCCATTTTGCTGTGAAGGTTGCAGTATGGTTTATCAGATTCTGCACGAGAAAAAAATGAACCGTTATTACACCATGATGCCCACACCCGGCATTCGGCTTGATCAGGAGAATAAAACCGGCACCCGTTATGCTTTTTTGGATCAGGAAGAGGTGAAAACACAATTGCTTGAGTTTTCTGATGGCGGCATTTCAAGGGTCAACCTTTTTATCCCGGCCATTCATTGCAGTTCGTGTATTTGGCTGCTCGAGAACCTACAAACACTTCACACCGGAATCATTCATTCCAATGTTAATTTTGTACGTAAAGAGGCGAATATTACCTTTCATGACAATGAAATCAGTTTGCGACAATTGGTTGAATTGCTGCATACCATTCATTATATCCCCGAACTGAGCCACAGCACCAAAAAGAAGGACGATCATCAGAAAGCCAATCGTAAAATGCTGATGAAAATTGGCGTTGCCGGCTTTGCTTTCGGGAACATCATGCTGCTTAGCTTTCCTGATTATCTTCCCGGTGGAGGGCAAATCGAAAAATATTTATCTGAAACCTTTGGGATTGTATCATTTTTTCTGGCACTTCCGGTTATTACCTTTTGCAGCAGCGATTTTTTTCTATCGGCCTTTAAGAGTTTGAGAAAAGGTATTGTGAACATCGATTTGCCCATTTCCATTGGAATAATTGCACTTTTCCTGGAAAGTAGCTGGGTGATATTTAATGGAATGGGTCCTGGCTACATGGATTCATTGGCTGGTCTGCTCTTTTTTATGCTCATTGGGCGCTGGTATCAGGGCCAAACTTACCAGTCGCTTTCCTTTGACAGGGATTATCGCTCTTATTTCCCCATAGCCGTTACCCGCGTAAAAAATGGTGAAGAAAGCTTTGTACAACTGAAAGAGCTTGAGAAGGGCGATACCATTCTTGTGCGCAATGGTGAACTGATTCCGGCAGACTCCATTCTCGAAAAAGGTGAAGGGAGTATTGATTACAGTTTTGTTACTGGCGAATCATTCCCGGTGGTAAAAAATGTCGGAGATTTTGTATTTGCGGGAGGAAGGCAAACTGGTGCTGCACTATTGTTGCACGTGGAAAAGGCCGTGGAGCAAAGTTACCTTACGCGACTTTGGAATGAAGAAAAGGTAGGGGAGGAGGAGAAAGTCGGGCTGCAATCTCTGATTAATCATGTAAGTCATTATTTTACACTGATTATTTTGTTGATCGCCACCGCCTCTTTGGTTTATTGGTCATTCTTTGATTTTGCCAAAGCTGTTTATGTTTTTGCTTCTGTGTTGATTGTGGCCTGCCCTTGTGCCCTGGCCCTTACCATTCCGTTTACTTTTGGGAATGTAATGCGGATTTTCGGGCGAAATGGTTTTTACATCCGCAATACCGAGGTAATTGAATCCCTCACGAAAACAGATGCTATTGTTTTTGACAAAACCGGCACCATTACCCATGCAAATAGCATGAACATTGAGTGGAATGGGGCTCCATTAAGCGAAGCTGAGATGCAATGGGTCCGCACCCTCTCCCGAAACTCAGCACATCCCTTGTCGGTTATGCTTGCTGCCTGGTTGCCTGAGAGTCCGATTGTAATAGCCGAAAATTTTCGTGAAATTGCCGGAATGGGCATTGCCGGGGATGTTGAAGGCAATACGGTGATGTATGGGTCCAAAAAGTTTATTATGGGCAATGATGAGGAAGGATCAGCGCATCGAACCGTGGTTTATCTTTCGATCAATCATCAGGTGAAAGGGAATTTTACACTTGAAAACCGCTACAGGGAAGGCCTGGCGGATGTTTTTAACGGAATGTCTGCTTATAACATGCACCTGATTTCAGGTGATAACGATGCCGAAAGAGATAACCTGGTGAAGATACTGGGATCAGGTGAAAACCTTCATTTCAACCAAAGCCCTACCGATAAACTGAATTACATCAGGAAATTAAAGAAGAAGGGGGATCAGGTCATCATGATCGGGGATGGATTAAATGATGCGGGGGCATTGCTTAATGCGAATGTTGGTATTACCATTGCCGATGATGTTTATCATTTTTCCCCGGCCTGTGATGCCATTCTGCAATCGTCAAAATTCGGTCAACTTCACCGTTTTATACATTTTACCCATCTGGCCATGCGCCTTGTTTATGCCGGTTATGTCATTTCATTTTTATACAATATTATTGGATTGAGTTTTGCTGTTCAGGGACTATTGTCTCCGGTGGTTGCGGCCATTCTAATGCCATTGAGTTCCATAACTGTGGTTGGATTCTCAAGTCTTTCGGTGAGGCTACTGGCACGCTTTCAGAAAATGGATGCCTAATTCCTTCGTTTTTGTTAGTCCTTTTTCCCATTTCGGTTGATTCGATTTTTCGATTTCCTGACAGCTTTATGGCATTAGAAAAATGAAATTGGTATCCTTCTCATTAATGTAAGTGTCGAACAATATTGATTTTTATATATTTTTCTGCGCTGGAAGCCAATAAATGATAATGATTTTTAAGATTTTTCTACCCCAAATAGCCTTTATATTTTTTTGTTGTCAACTGCCTAAGTTATAATAAATTGATTTGTATGTATATATGGAATTATTTAGAATCTATCTATATTAAAGATGGATGCATGTATGTATTATTTCATTTCCTACTTTTGATTAATTAAGTAAATGGTTACTTAAATGAGTGTGATTGTCGTATTGATCGGGTTTAGTATTCTGGTGGCGGTAGGTTTTCTTATTGCCTTCCTGTGGGCTGTGCGGTCAGGTCAGTACGATGATGATGTGTCCCCGTCGGTGCGGATACTTTTTGACAATGAAGACGAGGAAGAAGAGTTAACCCAATCGGATAAAGGCCAAAACAACGAAAAATAAAAACTGATACTTATGGAATTACAAAAATTCTATTACGACAACAAGATAGTGAAATTCTTTGCTTATGCTACCTTATTCTGGGGTGTAATAGGTATGTTGGTAGGATTGCACATAGCCTTTCAACTCTTTATCCCCGAATGGAACTTCGGTATCCCTTTCACTACCTTTGGGCGATTGCGGCCGCTGCACACCAATGCAGTCATTTTTGCTTTTGTGGGCAATGGCATCTTTACCGGATATTATTATTCATTGCAGCGATTGCTCAGAACAAGCATGGCCAGCAAGTGGATGTCATACTTCCATTTCTGGGGATGGCAATTCATCATTCTGGCGGCCACGGTTACTCTGGTTTTAGGCTTTTCGCAAAGCAAGGAATATGCCGAACTTGAATGGCCTATTGATATAATGATTGCCATTGTTTGGGTTGTTTTTGGCTGGAATATGATGTGGACCATACTCAAACGACGCACAAAGCATATTTATGTAGCTATTTGGTTTTACATAGCCACTTTTGTTACGGTTGCAGTGTTGCATATTGGTAATTCCATTGAAATCCCCTATTCTTTTCTAAACAGTTACCCGGTTTATGCCGGGGTTCAGGATGCATTGGTGCAATGGTGGTATGGGCATAATGCAGTGGCATTTTTCCTCACCACACCGTATCTGGGACTGATGTATTACTACCTGCCAAAGGCGGCCAATCGTCCGGTATATTCCTACAAACTCAGCATCATACACTTTTGGGCGCTCATTTTTTTGTATATCTGGGCAGGACCGCACCATCTCTTATATCAATCCATACCCAACTGGGCTCAATCACTGGGAACCGCCTTTTCTATTATGCTTCTTGCTCCCTCATGGGGTGGTATGATGAACGGTTTACTTACGCTTAGAGGCGCATGGGACAGGGTTCGCGAAGATCCCGTGCTCAAATTTATGGTGGTGGCCGTTACCGCTTATGGGATGTCAACTTTTGAAGGACCAATGCTTTCGCTTAAGAGCATCAATGCAATCAGCCACTTTACCAACTGGACCATTGCGCACGTGCATATTGGGGCTCTGGGCTGGAACGGCTTCCTTACTTTCGGTATGCTCTACTGGTTGTTTCCACGCATGTTTAAAACAAAACTCTATTCGCAAAAGCTTGCCAATGCCCATTTCTGGATTGGAACGCTTGGAATACTGTTTTATGCCGTACCTCTTTACTGGGCTGCATGGACCGAAGCCTCCATGTTCAAGCAATTCAATGATGCAGGTACGTTGATGTACCCCAATTTCCTTGAAGTAGTATCGCAAATTCTGCCTATGTTCTATATGCGTGCATTTGGAGGTACATTATTCTTTACCGGCGCATGTATGATGGTTTACAATATTTATAAAACCGTTAAAGCCGGTTCCTTTGTTCCTTATGAAGCTGCCGAAGCTCCTGCCCTGATTAAAGAAGGCCCGCGCAAACAAGGTGAAGAGGTACACCGCTTTCTTGAGCGCAAACCCATATTATTCATGATACTTGCCATTGTTGCTATTCTCATTGGTGGCCTGGTAGAGATAGTCCCTACCTACCTTATTAAATCCAACATTCCAACCATTTCAAGCGTGAAACCTTATACACCGCTGGAGCTTCATGGTCGTGATATATATGTAGCGGAGGGATGTTATAATTGTCATTCCCAAATGATCAGGCCTTTCAGATCGGAAACCGAACGCTATGGTGAATATTCCAAAGCCGGAGAATACGTTTATGATCATCCTTTTCAATGGGGTTCTAAGCGTACCGGACCCGATTTGTGGCGCATCGGTGTTAAGACCGGACGAAACTACAAACCTGACACGTGGCACTACAACCATTTTATGAATCCGCAGAAGTTGAACGCCACTTCCATCATGCCTCCGTATCCATGGCTGGCTGATTATGAAATTGATCTTGACCTCACGCCTGCAAAAATAAGGGTAATGCAAACCCTTGGTGTGCCTTATCCGGAAGGATATGATAAGGTGGCCAATGAAGATGTGAAGGCTCAGGCTGAAAAAATTGCTGCAGGACTTAGGGCGCAGGGCATTGATGTGGAGAACAATAAACAGATAATTGCACTCATCGCATATATGCAACGCCTGGGTACAGATATTGGTTCCAAATAACAGAAAACAAGGCCTCTATGAGATTTGTTAGCAGGTTGTTTAACGACATTGATGGGATATATTGGTTCCCTATTATTGCATTGGTTCTATTCGTGGCATTGTTTGGAGCCATTGCTTTACATACTTGGTTTATAAAAAAGGACAGGGCTGATGAACTGGCAAGGTTGCCTCTGGAGGATGAGGAGGACAATGTCAACAATGAGTCAAATAATGATCTTAATTCTTGAAAAATTCAGCATATGAGCACAGAAGATAAACACCTGAACAATGGTGAACCTGAAATTGATCCGTTGACCAATGATCGATATCTTGGTGGACACGAGTACGATGGCATTCGTGAACTCGACAACAAAATGCCCCGCTGGTGGCTTGTTCTGTTCTATGCCAGTATTGTTTTTGCAGCGGTTTATCTGGTAGGCTACCATATTACCGAATGGTGGCCTTTACAGGATGAGGAATATGAAATGGAAATGACTGCTGCCAAAAGCGCAATGCCTGCTAATCCTCACGCTTCCGTTGATCTGGATGGCCTTATGCCATTAACTGCTGAAAATGATCTGGCTGCAGGTGAAGAAATCTTTAATAAAATCTGCGCTACCTGTCATGGCAAATTTGCAGAAGGCCTCGTTGGACCTAATATGACCGATATGTTCTGGATTCATGGAGATACAACCTCAAATGCCATTCGGGTTAAGGACCTTTATCAGGTAATGCTAACCGGTGTTATCGAAAAAGGAATGATCTCCTATAAGGATCAGCTGAGCCCCACTGAAATGCAGCAGGTGATAAGCTATATTTTTACCCTGCAGGGTACTAATCCGCCTAAACCTAAAGCTCCCGAAGGCCACGAATATCAGGTTATTGGATAGTCTTTTGGCCAACACGGTTCCCGCACTTTTACTGTATGGAAAATATCGAAGAATTTGATGATTATCGCGACAGGGTTTCCACTATTGCCAGCGATGGAAAGAGGGTGTGGGTTTATCCTAAAAAGCCCAGAGGTAAACTGTATAACTATCGTAAAATAACCTCGTTGGTTTTATTGGCTTTTTTCTTCCTGGCTCCTTTTATCAAAATAAAAGGAGAGCCATTTCTTTTGTTTAATATACTGGAGCGGAAATTTATACTTTTCGGTTTCCCCTTTTTTCCTCAGGATTTCTATTTGCTCATGCCTGTCATGATTGCCTTCATTGTGTTTGTGGTGCTTTTTACCGTGATTTTTGGTCGCATCTTTTGCGGATGGCTCTGCCCCCAAACCATTTTTATGGAGTTCATCTTTCGACAGATTGAATACTGGATTGAAGGCAATAATGTTAAACAACAAAGACTTGATCAGTCCCACCTGAATTTCAATAAACTGTGGCGAAAAGGCCTGAAACACATTATTTTTTACCTTATTTCACTCATTACTGTATTCTGGTTTCTGGGTTATGTCATTGGCATGGACAATGCTTTGACCGGACTTAGGGAAGGCCCAGCCGAATACCTTGCAATAACTGTTGGCATTATTATTCTGGCAGTTGTACATTATCTGGTTTTTGCCAAATTGCGTGAACAGGTTTGCGTGATTATTTGCCCTTACGGCAGATTGCAGGGCGTTTTACTCGACAGAAATTCAATACTTGTAAGTTACGACCACAAAAGGGGGGAACCAAAAGGTCTGTATAAGCCCCTTGAAGATCGTGAAAGATCAGGCAAAGGCGATTGTGTGGATTGTGGCAGTTGTGTATTGGTTTGTCCAACAGGTATTGACATTCGGCACGGCACACAACTTGAATGTATCAATTGTACAGCTTGTATTGATGCCTGTAACAGTGTAATGAAGCGCATTAACAAACCAACCGGTCTCATACGGTATGCTTCCGAAAGATCCATTGCCGACAAAGTACCCCTACGTTTTAATGTCCGTATTTTGTTTTATTCCACTGTGCTCATCGGGTTGCTTACCCTTATTGGTTTCCTCTTTAGCAAGCGAACCACTATAGAAACAACCATTCTGAGAATGTCAGGGTCCATGTATCAGGAGGTTGATGCAGATCACTTCAGTAATATTTATGTCCTTCAGGTTGTCAATAAAACCAGAGAAACCATGCCCGTTGAAATTGAGTTGATGGAACCTGAAGGCGAAGTAAAAATGATGGGAGATGCATTGAGTATTGGAAAGGGCGAAGTAAATAAAGTCAATTTTTTACTGGTACTCGATAAGAAGGATGTAAAAACTTCGCTCACAAACGTGAAATTCCGGGTACTGGCTGATGGCAAAGAGGTGGATGTGGTCAACAGTAGTTTTGTTGGTCCAAATAGTCTGGATCGCAACTAAGCCTGCGTAACTTTAGCCTAATTTTGACTAACTTTGAAGTTGCCTTTGAGGTAGAGTTTGCATGTAAATTATAAATTACACGAAATGTCAATAAAATTCAACTGGGGAACCGGAATATTCATCTTCATCATAATCTTTGTGGTTTCTATGCTGGGTATGGTTTACTTTAGCTTTCAGGAGGATAATGAGTTGGTTGATGAGTCCTACTATCCTCAGGGCATTGAATATCAGCAGCAGATTGACCGGAAGGCAAAGGCACAATTGCTGTCCATGGCAGTCTCTGCCAAACAGGTTGATAATGAAGTTGTTGTTACCTACCCCCGGGAATTTCGTGATTTGGGTTTCGATAAAGGTGAGGTTTACTTTTACCGACCATCATCCCAAAAATCGGATTTTAGGGAAGTTATGCAGCCCGATTCTGCGCTTAGTCAGCGCTTTTCGCTGGATAAATTCCAGGCAGGCAAGTACGTTGTAAAGTACTCCTGGACGATGAAGGGGGAAGAGTATTTTGATGAACAATCGTTGATGATTACCTGGTAAATCTTCGTCATTTAATCACTAATTTAAATTTTTACTTATGCTTCTTTGGACAGCTTTTTTGGTAGGTATTGTTGGAAGCGCGCACTGTGCAGGTATGTGCGGCCCCATTGCCCTGGCGCTCCCATTGAAGGGTGATAACTGGCCGGGCCGTGCTTTCAGTGGGTTGCTTTACAATACCGGAAGGGTGATTACCTATATTCTACTCGGTGCCATTTTTGGATTGTTGGGCAAAAGCCTGCATATGGCTGGTTTTCAGCGCTGGTCTTCCATCATTATTGGTGTTTTGATGATTGCTTTCGTGGTTATGCCGCTGATGTTTAAAAAGATGCCTTCCATGAACAACGTTTTTGCCGGGTATTCACATAGGCTGATAGGCTCCTTCCGGAGTTTGTTTCATCGCGGTTCGCACAGTTCCTTGTTTGGTATTGGATTATTGAATGGTATTCTTCCATGTGGCCTGGTTTATGTGGCCATTGCGGGCGCACTCAACACCGGCAGTGTGACTTCGGGAATGTTGTACATGGCACTGTTTGGGGCAGGTACCATTCCCGTTATGCTTGGTATTTCATTGGCGGGTACCATGATGGGGCTAAAATTAAGGGTATTTATCAATAAACTTTCTCCTTATGTAATTGTTTTAATCGGAGCACTGATCTTAATGCGTGGTTTATCTTTGGGTATTCCCTATGTAAGCCCTAAATCTGAAATGCTTACACCAGTTAAGGAGCAAGCGCAACAATGTTGCCATCCAAAATAACTTTTGAGCAGTTCGGAGAGAAATTATTTGTCAAAAATCACTAAAACTAATTTTATGAAAACAAGAAAACTCCTTTTTGCGGCAATGTCAGGCTTTATTGGTATTGCTATGATGACCTCCTGCGGTGGTGGCGGCAATCAGCAAACCGCAACTGAAGAAACCACAGTTCAGGAATCCGATGGGCCAAGTGCCGAACAACTTGCACGTGGTGAGCAAATTTATAATGAGAAATGTTTTGCCTGCCACCAGGCCAACGGGCTGGGAATTCCCAATGCTTTTCCTACACTCAGCGGATCTGACTTTTTGCTGAACAACACCAAAATGGCTGTTGCCCAGGTATTGAATGGCTCAGCAGCAGTGCCCAGTCATGGTAATGTTAAATACCCGGCTCCCATGCCCCCTCAGGTTGATAACCATGAAGACGCCGTGGCCGTAATCAATTATGTGCTCAAAAACTTTGAAAACAATGGCAAACCCATCACCGTTGACGAAGTAAAAGATATTGAAATTGCACCAAGATAGGTTTTGGTGAAATGGTTTTAAAGAGGGGCTTCGGCCCCTTTTTTATGCCAGGGCATCAATGGAAAACAAAATCATTATCAAAAGATAATACAAATTGATGCGTAGGAATGATGATCTGAAATAGCTTGTCTCCAGCGATGGCCGCAACAAACTGGTAAACAAGATAATTAAGCCAATGGATAATCCCCAGATAAGATAAGGTGTAATTATCAGGTTGAATTCATAAAATGCTGGGAGTATAATTGCTGAAACTGCCGTTGCTACAATCCATGTAAAGGTTAGTCGTCTGATTTGAATATGCGACAATTCCGCCGTAAGCGACTTAATACCGGCCAACTGGTATTGTTCTCCGAAAATCAGCAGCAGCAACCAGAAATGTGGGACCTGACCAATAAAAAAGAACATTCCCAGACCAATGGCAGCGGGATGGGTAAGAGACCCGCCGGCAGCAACCCAGCCGATGATGGGTGGCAATGCGCCAACCACCCCGCCCGGAACAGCAGCAAAAGCTGAAACGCGCTTTAAAGGCGTATAAATTCCATTATACCATACCAGCGTAAGTAGTCCAAGGCCGACAGCCAACCAGCCGGAAAAATGCCAAAGAACAAATAGTCCTGAAATGGAAAGAGCAAGCATCCAGCCAAATGCTTCTTTCATGCCCAACTGCCCCGAAGGAATCGGTCTTTTTTTTGTACGGGGCATTAACAGATCGGTTTTATATTCCTGAATCTGGTTCAATGCAGATGCAGCACTGGCCAGGAGAAACACCCCCAATACCGGAAAAACAATGCCACGGGTAAATCCCCCGTGGCTCATCAAGAATCCTGTTAAAGTAGTTAGTGCTACTGCGACTGAAATTCTGAATTTGCAGAGTTGAGCCAGCAGTTTTGCATAACCATATGCATTCACTCTCATTTTAGCGTTTTGAGATATTCAATAATTTCACCCACATCTTCATCCGAAAGTTGTTCTTTGTAGGAAACCATCATGCCTTTGGTATATCCTTTCACAACGTCAGCATTGGGCTCATAAATCGAGGTTTTTATGTAGTCATCATCAGCAATAATCTTACGTTCTTTGTCATTGGTAATAACTTCTACCTCGTGGCCGTAAACTCCTTTGAATGAAGGACCAATAATTTTACTTCCATCAATAGAATGGCAGGCAACGCAACCATTGGATTGTACAAGTTGCTTTCCTTTGAGGCCCGGGGTAGCTCGTGCAAGGGCTGCTTGTCCGGTGGTGTCGGCCATTTTGGCGTACCAAAGGTCAAAGTCTTTCCTGGGCATAACCCTTACTTCGGTAAACATATAGGAATGTGACAGCCCGCAATATTCGGTGCAAAACAGTTCGAAATTTCCCTCTTTCTGACCAATGAACCACATTTTGTTGGTTTTGCCTGGCACCATGTCCTCTTTAACCCTGAAAGCCGGGATATAAAGGCTATGAATTACATCCATAGCAATGAGGTCAAGTGAAACCGCCTTGTCAAGCGGAACGTAAAGTGTATCGGTCTTTATGCCATTTTCATATTCAAAGGACCACGACCACATTCTGGCGACTGCCCTGACTTTCATCGCATCGTCCGGGGAATGGCGCATGGGCGCATAACCAGCCCAGCCATAAAAGAACATCATCAAAACGAGTATGGTTGGTATAACTGTCCAAACCACTTCGAGCGTGTTACTGCCGTGAATTTGTGTAGCAACCGGGTTGCGTTTTTTATTGTACCGGTAAATAAACCAAAGCATGGTTGCGGTAATTCCCACCAAAAAGATCAGTGAAATCCCAATTATCACCACGAAGGCGTTATCGGTACTGGTAACAAAGTTTGAAGCTCCTGAGTACATAACTTCTCCTATCTGTAAAGGTAATCGAAAAAGGTAACAACAATAACCGCCGAAAAAATTGTCAGAACGATAGCAACCATTATACCGTAGATTTTTTCATCGAATCTGAGGTGCATGAAATAAAGGAGTACAATTGTTCCTTTTATAACGGCAATTAAAATTGCTGCTGCAGTATTGTATGGGCCTAGCTCAACGCTGGTAATCAAAACAGTGATGGCGGTGAGCACAATAAGACCCAGTAAAACCAATATGTGGGATTTATAGGAAGAAATATGCTGCTTTTCGTTGCTCATAAGGGTATGTTTTTAATGAATGAGATAGAACAATGGGAACAGGAAAATCCAGATAAGATCAACAAGATGCCAGTAAAGTCCGCTATTTTCGAGCAAAGCATATTGTCCTGTATTTACCGTGCCACTTTTAACTTTAAACAGAGTTATTGAAAGCAGTGCCATTCCCACAATAATATGCACGCCGTGTAAGCCCGTCATAAAAAAATAGAGACCGAAAAACAGTTTATCCCCATTACTCAGGAATGACATCAGTTCTGATCCCGGGTACATCCCATGTTCAAATTTTGCTCCCCACTCAAAATATTTGTTAATCAAAAATGTAAGTGCCAGTAGCAGTGTTACGCCAAGCATAATCATTGTCAGCTTTTTGTCATTTTTCTGCATGGCTGAAATGGAGATGGCCACTGTAGCGCTGCTGATGAGAAGGATAATGGTGTTGATAAATCCCATAGGGATACTCAACTCTTCGTGGGCAAGTTCGAAAGCAACCGGATTTTTGAATCTGTAAACCGAATACACGATAAACATGCCCCCAAAGAGCAATATTTCGGTAAAGATAAAGAGCCACATTCCCAGTTTGGAGGCAGTATCGTCGCGGTGCATTCCGGCATGTGCCGTGGTGGTTAACGTTTCCATAGTAACCTCAGTTTAGTATTCATATGGTCCGTGATCAACAACAGGAATCTCCTCGAAGTTTTCAACAATTGGAGGGGAAGGAATGGTCCATTCCAGTGTTTTTCCACCCCATGGATCATCCACTTCTTTACCGGTTGATTTACGTGCCCTGATTAGATTTACAATAATAATAATCAGGCCAATGGCCAATATCCATGAACCAATGGTAGAAAGAATGTTGGCATTTTGGAACATTGGAAGGTAATCATAATAACGACGTGGCATTCCAATCATTCCCAGGTAGAACATGGGGAAGTACAGAAGATTGAAACCGATAAAGAATACAATCAGTCCAATATTGGCTACCGTGGCGTTGTACACCCGGGCAAACATTTTGGGATACCAGTAATGCAATGCGCCAAAAAAGGAATAACCAGTTCCTCCAAATACGATGTAGTGGAAGTGGGCTACTACAAAAGCAGTGTCATGAACGTGAATATCGGTTGCGAGTGATCCAACCACCAGTCCTGAGAATCCACCAATCATGAAAACAAAGATGAAGGCAATGGCCCAGTAGAATGGGGTTTTTAGGTTGATGGACCCTTTATAAAGTGTTGCTGTCCAGTTGAATACTTTAATGGCTGATGGAATGGCAACAAGGAAGGTAAGAAGGGAGAACACCCAGCGTGAGGTTGAACTCATTCCCGAGGTAAACATGTGGTGGCCCCATACAAAATAACCCACAAAAGCGATGGCCATACTTGAAATAACAATTGCGGTGTAACCAAAAATTGTTTTTCGGGCAAACGTGGGTATAATTTCGGTAATCACGCCCATGGCAGGTAAAATCATAATGTAAACCGCCGGGTGTGAATAAATCCAGAAGAGGTGTTGATACAGGATAGGGTCGCCGCCAAGTGCGGGGTCAAAAAAACCAATACCAAGTAAACGTTCAGCCATTACCATAAGGAAGGTAATCCCTACAATAGGGGTGGCCAGCAATTGAATCCATCCTGTTCCGTAGAGCGACCAGGCAAAAAGTGGCATCCTCATCCAGCCCATACCAGGGGCACGCAGGCGGTGCATGGTAACAACAAAGTTTAATCCGGTAAGAATGGAGGAGAATCCAAGAATGAAGGCGCCTGTTACGGCTGCAACAACATTCGTATTTGTTTTGAGGCTATAAGGGGCATAGAATGTCCAGCCTGTATCAGGTGGTCCATCGCCCATAAATTGTGATGAAAGCACCACAATGGCTCCAATTATGTAAAGATACCAGCTAAAAAGGTTAAGTCTGGGGAAAGAAACGTCCTTGGCACCAATAAGTATGGGCAAAAAGAAGTTTCCAAAAACAGCCGCAACGCCGGGAATTACAAACAGGAAAATCATGGTTAACCCATGCAGGGTGAAAAGCCCGTTATAGGTTTGGGCGCCCATGATTTGCTCCCCCGGTGCAATTAACTCCCACTTCATTAGCAGACCCAACACAACCCCTGAGAGAAAGAAGGTCATCATGGAGTAAAAATACATAAGGCCGATCCGTTTATGATCGGTAGTGGTCAGCCAGCCAAGCAGTCCTTTATATTTACCCCGATATTCAAGGTAATTGGGCTCAGGCATGGTTTTAATGTGCTCTGCCATTATTGTTGTTCTTGGTTAATTTTTACTTTTTTACGTGGTTTTAATATCAGTATCAGGAAGACAATCAATGCAATAACAAGGATTACTGTCCCGGCTACTTTGGTAACATTTAGCACATACTGTTGTCCGGCAGGATCGTAAGTATAGCAAAACTGTAAAACTTTGAATATTGTTGGCCCGCTTTTGCCTTGTGAAGCTTCAACCAAGGCCAGTTTAAATTCGAAAGGCAAAAAATAAGTACCTTGCAGGTAGCGGGTTATTTTTGCATCGGGACTCAGCATAATAACGGTTGCTGAATGCATGAAATCGTTGCCTGCTTTTTTAAATCTAAACCCCATTGCTTCAGTTCCACGGGCTATGTTCAGGCTATCGGCAGTATAAAATTGCCAGCCCGACTGATCCACCGGTTTTTTGATAAGATTTAGGTAATTCCTCCGCTTTTTAATGGCGAGGTCACTACCTTCGGTGTAATCAAAACTAATGGTAATCACTTGAAAATCTTTGCCCAGTACCAGGTCGGTCTTGTCAATCACCTCGGCCACACTGGTCATCAGTGGGCTGCAAATGCCCGGGCAACGATAATAAACCCACATCAAAACGGTTGGTTTGTTAATGAGGCTTTTCAGACTTACCGGCTGATTGTTGGTGTCAATTACCATGATTTCCTCCGGAATGTATTCGTCGAGGTGCTCAACAATTCCGATTTCAAGTTCAGGTGACTTGATGTCCTGCGTAGCTTTAATGGTCTGGGCTTTAAGCTGCCACCCAAAAAATATTAGCACAAAAAGAATTCCCAGCGTTTTTTTCATCTGTTTAAATTTTTAAGGCTACTTAAAATAAATCTTTGCTCTTAATGCAAATGATGCTGAAGGCTTTCATCAAGGTAGGGATGATTCTTCGGAATCAATGGAACCGATGAAAGTGCCCTGGCAAAGATATACACGAAAAGACCAGCAAATCCAATAAAGAATCCAATTTCATGAATTCCAAAGATGGGTTTGTGTAAAATACCTGGTATAATTTGTTCGTAAAGATCAAGATATTGCCCGGCAATCAGTAAAATAGCCAACCCTTTCACCACTTTTATGTTTTTATTGAGAACCTGTGGTAAAAGAAGCACAAAAGGAACAAACCAATTGATAAAGAAGTTCACATAAAAAATAATTTTAAATCCATTGTGCCAGCGAAAAGCAAAATATTCGGTTTCCTCGGGTATGTTACCGTACCAAATGAGCATAAATTGCGAGAATGCAAAATAGCCCCAAATAATGCATAACATAAAAATATACCTTGAAAAATCAAGCAAATGGCTCTTATTTAGTTCTTTATAATGTCCTTTCTGATGGAGTATAATTACGATCAGAGCTACAGTGGCCGCACCGTGTAAGAATGCTGCTACAAAATTCTTGAGGGCAAATATTGTGCTGAACCAGTGCACATCTATGGACATAATCCAGTCGAACGTGGCAAAAGAGAAGGTGATGGCCAGAATAAAAATGTAAATTTTCGAGTAGAGTTCACTTTTTTCAAAGAAAGTCCTTCCACCGAGCCTGTCCTCATTCAGAGAGGCTTTGCGGAGCAGGCGGGTCATTATAATCCAGGAAATGAAGAAGATAATCATCCTGATAAAGAAGAAGGGCACATTTAGAAATGGGGCTTTGTGCTGAATGAGTGGATCTGTTGCCAGAGCCTCTTCATGAGTCCAGTGATACAGGGAATGCATTCCAAAGAACAGCAATAGCATAATGACTGCCGCATAAGGAATATAAGCCATCAATGCTTCGGGAATCCTTTTAAACATTACCGCCCATCCCGACTGGGAAATATACTGAATGGCGATGAAAAAGCTGGCGCCAATCGCTATGGAGAGGAACAGGTAGTTGTTGAGCAAAAGGTTAGCCCAGGCACGGGCAGGATCTACTGTAAAACTGTAGGCAATAACAGCCAAACCCACACCCATCATGGCAAAGGTTGTGTATTGCAGGCCTTTTGTAAAGGTAATTTTCGTATCCATGTCAGCTCCTCTATTTTATAGTGTTGGCTTGCAATTCATTTTTCACAAACATGGCTATGCGCCAGCGGTCATCCGGCCGTATCATTTGGCCATGCGCACCCATAACCTGAAATCCTGCAGTGATAACATGAAAGATGTCGGCATCGGGTGCAGCGAGCATTTTTTCTGAAAGCAGGGATGCAGGTTGAATGGCATACCGTTTACTGGTGAATAAATATCCGTTTCCGGCGCCGGTTTCACCATGACAATTCATGCAGAAGATATTGAACTTTGTTTTTCCAATGGCAATGTTCTCAGGGGTTGGTTCCAACGGGTTTATCAAAGTTGAAGCAGCCAATGTCCTGCTTTCCGGCGAATTGTCGTAGGGATAAGGGATCATTTCGCGGGGTATCGTATTTTCTGATGGTAACCGCATGGTAAGGCTGTCGGCAAAATTAGAATTGGGTGCGTAGGTCTCCGCAGCAAGTGAATGTGCCATATCAGGAAAGTACTCATATCCTTTGTCGTTGCGCGAACGATCACATGAACTTCCCATCAGCAGCAAACAAATGGCCGCGATAATTGACCGGTTGATCTGTTTTGTTTTCATTTGCTGCTTAGATTTGTGGATGTAACTCTTTTTCATATATTTCAACTGCTCCTTTATTGCGAAGAATGCCCTCCAGGATGATTTTATCATTGGCCAGTTTTGCAGATTCAAAAACAATGACAAACTTATCGTCGGTTGAGCGCACATCGGGCAAGGTATAGGCTTTCCCCGGATATACTTTCGCCCTGATGGAGAAGGTAAACAAACTCGCCAATGTAACCGTAAGGATGGTAATAACTATGGCGACGATGATGAACGATGGAAAGGCGTTGGTGGGCTTGCCTCCGTAGTTTATCGGCCAGTCAATTACTGCCGTGTAATACATAAATGCCAGCACCCCGATTGCACCTAATAAACCATAGATAAAGGCAGCAAAGGTGAAACGTGTTTTATGTCCCATGGCCTCGATGACTTCATGAACGGGGTAAGGCGTATAAACTTCATTGATTTCGTAGCCTTTATCCTTTACTTCATGAATGGCCGCCATTAAGGTGTCCTCGTCATCAAACACTCCTATGATGTGATTTTTATTCATGGCTTGCGTTTGTTTTGTCATTTGTTTTTAAACTGGTAACTTTCAGTACACTCTTTACTTCACTTATGGCAATCATCGGGATGAACTTGAAGAACAACAGTACACCGGCAACAAACATTCCAAGGGTTCCAATGTAAACGCCTATTTCCACCCATGTTGGTGAATAGGTTACCCAACTCGAAGGCAGGTAGTCTTTTGAAAGTGATGTAACGATAATATTAAACCTTTCGAACCACATGCCCACGTTGATAAACAGTGAGATGATAAAAGCGATGGTGAGATTTTGCCTTATCTTCTTGAACCAGAAAAGTTGTGGAATAAACGCATTACAGGTGACCATGATCCAGAACTGGTAGGTGTAATCACCGGTAACCCTGTTTTTGAAGAAAGTAAACATCTCATATTCGCTCCCTGAGTACCAGGCGATGAAGATCTCTGTTGCATAAGCTGTTCCCATAATCAGTGAAATGAAAATGAGAATTTTGGCAATGGCATTCAGGTGGGAATCCGTAACATAATCCTGGAATTTGTATATTTTTCGGATGACGATCATCAGCGTCATTACCATGGCAAAGCCTGAAAAAATAGCACCAACAACAAAGTAAGGAGGGAATACGGTGGTATGCCATCCCGGAATAACCGAAACGGCAAAGTCAGTTGACACAATAGAGTGTACTGAAACTACAAGCACTGCGGCAATTCCACCAAGCACATAACTCAATGCTTCGTAGCGCAACCATTCCCTTGATGAGCCGGTCCATCCGAAAGCAAAAAATCCATAGACAGCTTTCTTTATCTTTGATTTGGTTTTATCGCGAATGGTTGCAAAATCGGGAACCATGCCAAAGTACCAGAAGGAAGCCGAGATCAGCAGATAGGCTGAGATGGCAATAAAGTCCCAAAACAGCGGTGAATTAAAGTTAACCCAAAGTGGGCCACGGGTATTTGGATAAGGGAAAATGTAGAAAGCCAGCCAAACCCTTCCCATGTGCAGTGCCGGGAAAAGTGCGGCACAGATAACAGCAACAACGGTCATGGCTTCAGCCGCGCGGTTGATGGATGTTCTCCACTTCTGCCTAAGGATGAGCAGGAATATGGAGAACGCAGTTCCGGCGTGCCCGATTCCGATCCACCACACAAAATTGATGATTTCCCAACCCCATGACACAGAGTTGTTTACACCCCAGGTGCCGATTCCAACGGTAACGGTCCGATAGATGGCTATTACCCCGAAAAGTGTGGCCAGCATACTTACGCCAAAAACGGCTTTCCACCAGGTGGGAATGGGCTGATCAATGGGGGCAATAATGTCGCTGCTTATCTGGCGATAGTTTTTATCACCCAGGATCAGCGGTCCTCTCACTTCTGTTTTATACATAAAGGCTCTCGTTTATGCGTTTGTAAGTGTCTCCTTATTCTTTATTTATGCTTCTTCTACCGGTTTGTTCCGCACCAGGGTGAGGTATCCTACCGAAGGCGAAGTGTGAAGTTCTTCCAGCAAATGATAATTTCTGGGGTCTTTAAAGAGTTTTGAAACCTCGCTTCCGGGATCGTTTACATCTCCAAAAACTATGGCACCGGATGGACAGGACTGAGCACAAGCTGGTAAAATTTCTCCATCGTTTAGTGGCCTGTTTTCGTCTTTTGCAAGCAATTTTTTCTCTTGTATGCGCTGAACGCACATGGAGCATTTTTCAACAACACCGCGCTCACGCACCGTTACATCGGGGTTAAGTACAAGGCGCCCCAGATCGGTATTCATGTTGTAGTCAAATTTATCATTGGTGGCATACCTGAACCAGTTGAACCTACGAACTTTGTAAGGACAGTTGTTCATGCAGTATTTGGTGCCAACACAGCGGTTATAAGCCATCTGATTGAGGCCCTCGCTGCTGTGGTTGGTTGCCGAAACCGGGCAAACATTCTCGCAGGGTGCGTTATCACAATGCTGGCACATAAGCGGTTGGAATACTACTTCCGGGTTCTGTTCATCGCCATTGTAATAGCGGTCAATGCGCATCCAGTGCATGATGCGTGCCTTCATTACTTCATCCTTACCCACAACAGGCACATTGTTCTCAGCCTGGCAGGCGATTACACAGGTGCTGCAACCGGTACACTTGTTCAGGTCCACGGCCAATGCCCAGTGATGACCTTTGTATTCGGTGTCTTTGTATAAAGAAACCTTCTTTTCGGCGTATTCGGCATGTAATTCATTGCCTGAATCAGGCTTAACAAGATAGTTACTTAATATGGTTTCCCTAACAATGGGGCGACCTTCCATGCTGTGGTGCATTTGGGTGGAGGCCAGTTTGTAAGTTCCCGCAACAATGGCCGGTTGTGCGCCAAATAGCGTGAATTGTCTGCTGCCATTGTTGAAGCCAGACAATTTAAAGGCATTTTTCCCAACCCCGTTGGCCACTTTCCCAAAGGAGGTATGGCCGTAACCCAATGCAACGGAAATGGTTCCATCGGCTTGTCCGGGCTGAATGAAAACTGGAAGGTCGAGATCATTAACTTTTATAATATTTCCTGTGGCAACGCCCAATTGAGATGCTGATGCCGCTGAAATTGCCGCAAAGTTATCCCAGCATATCTTTGAAATGGGATCGGGCATTTCCATCAGCCAGGGGTTGTTGGAATGTTGACCATGACCCATAGAAAGGTTCTGGTAAAGTACGATCTCAAAACCAGCTTTCTCTGCCGGAGCATTGAGTTGAGGCAATGCATCGGTGAGGCTTGTGGCAATATAGACAAAGGTTTTAGGTTCACCAGCGATTTCAAACACACCGTCCTGAAGTGCTTTATTCCATTCAGCATCTCCGGCCTTTAATATTTCTGTTTGCCAGAAGTTTTTGAGATAGGCGTAGTAATCAGGCTCTTTACCCATCCATTTCAGGAGGCTATCCTGTGCCTGACGGGTGCTGAACAATGGCCTGATGGTTGGTTGCATAAGGCTTAAGTGTCCCTTAACTGGTTCTGCATCGCCCCAAGATTCAAGGTAGTGATGATCCGGTGCAGAGTAAGTAATTTGACCTAAAGTTTCATCAATAACATTGTTTAATGAAATGCTGATTTTCAGTTTTTTGATCCCTGATTGAAAGGCTTCAGTATTGTAATAATCATAAACGGGGTTCGCATTCCACAGGATCAAACTACTTACTTTATTCTCATTCATGTCTTTTACCAAAGTCTCCATTTCACTATCAATGGCCTGTTTGGTAAGTAATGGTTTTGAAAAATCAATGGTATTTCCGGTATTTCCAAGCAGTTCGTTAATGGCATTCACCAGAATCTGCTCATTTTTGTTGTTCGATCCACATACTATTATGGATTTACCCTTACTGTTCCATAATTTTTTAGCTATTCCTTCGAAAGCTTCGTGTTGAATGCCTCCGTCGATGGCTGCTGTGCCTGCAAGTGCTGACAATTGATTGTATAAACCTTTCAACAGGCCTGAAGTCGCCGAAGGTTTTATCATGTATCGTTTATCGGCCTTGCTGCCAGAAGTGCTTAGGCCACTTTCAAACTGAACATGGTGTGAAAGCTTGTTTTCGCCATTGGTGAGACTACGCATTTGCGCATAACCACGGGTAAATTCAACGGGTGCCAGCCATGTACCAAGGAAGTCGGCACCAAAAGAAACCACAACCTCCGCCTTGTCAAACTGATAAGAAGGAATCAGGGCTTCTCCATAGCTGGCCAAATTGGCTTCAAGCATACCTGAGTAGGATATTGGCTCATAGACAATGTGCCGGGTACCGGGGTACATTTCAATAAATTCCCCAATTAATTTTTTCGTAGATGGACTGATTACCGGCCCGCTCAACAAAACGATGGGTTCGCCTGCAGCGCTAATTTCACTCAGACTGGTTATAATTTCCCTGTCTATGGTGTCCCACGATGTCGTTGTGCCTGATTTTGCCGGTGTTTTCAGGCGTGCATCCTCGTCGTAAAGGCTAAGTACGGAGGCCTGTGCCCTTGCACTGCTGCCGCCACGGGTAATAGGGGAGAGGGTGTTGCCCTCAATTTTAATCGGACGTCCATCCCTTACCTTTACCACAACGCTGTTGTATTCTGCGCCATCAAAATAGGTAGAAGCATAATGGTTTGCCATTCCCGGGGTAACCTCTTCGGGTTTGTTTAAATATGGGATGGCTTTCTTTACCGGATTTTCGCAGCTACTTGCAATGGCTGCAGTAGCAAAACTGAATCCGCAAAATTTAAGGAAATTACGTCTTGATGAAGGTCGTTGTGCAATTTCTTCGTCAATCATGTCCAACAGGTTTTTCCCATCAGGAATATGATCGGCAGTATTGCTATGTTCTGTCTGGTTGTTCAGCTCTTCCAGGCTTTTCCAGTATTTTTTTTCCATTTAAAAATGCTTTTAATGGTTGCTTCTGTTAATTTGGTAAATCAGTAATCATTTCTAATAGTGGCATTTCATACAGTCCAGACCACCAATCTGCTCAACGGTTACGGAATCAATCTTGCCCGCCTTCAACTCATCGTGGAGTTTCATGTAGGTGGAGTAGTATTCGTTTCCTTTGAAGTTTACCTTGGTGTCGCGGTGGCATTGTATGCACCAGCCCATGGATAAATCGGAGAATTGTTTCAGAATATCCATTTCGGCAACAGGACCGTGGCATTTTTCACATTCAATCTGCCCGGCATTCGCATGTTGTGCATGGCTGAAAAATACGTGGTCCTGTAGATTATGTACCCTGATCCACTCTACTGATTTGCCTGTTTTTTCGGCCCGTTTGATCTTGTTAATTTCAAACTTACCGGAATTCCGACCTTCTAAAACTACATTGTGGCAATTGAGGCAAACATCATTTGAGGGAATGCCGGCCGATTTGCTGAAGTCAGCAATATGATGACAATACTCGCAGTCGGTTTGGTTGTCGCCGGCATGTACCTTATGCGAAAATTTTATGGGTTGATCGGGTGCGTAATCCGGGGTGCGGCTTAGGTTTTGGGCCTCAACCATGGCAATATTGAAATGCACTGCCAATCCAGCAATAATTATTATATAATGTATGGCCTTGAATTTGATTTTCTTCGTAAAAACCAGGTCAATCAATGCGAGGGTCATCAATAGGGCGAACAACAGGAAAAGCATCAGGCGTGCCGGGAAAACCTTCAGTGGCTTGGTTTCCTTATGACTGAATTCGGAAAGATAAGCGGCAATGTCATAGGTTTCGTTTTCGGTTAATTTGTATTCAGCATGGGCTTTCTGCATTACCGTTGAAGTGGGTTCGCGCATTGACTCGTACATATTCATGCCATCTTTTTCCATAAAGGCCACGGCCAGGTCATGGGCTGATGGATTCCAGTCAAGGCTGTCGGTATTTTTTGTGTAATGGCAGGTGAAACAAGCTGTTGTGCCTCCGTTTTCAAAAGGGATTAGTCCGTGAAACATGCGTTCACCCCTAAGTATCTCAGCTTCGGCAAAACCTGTTTTTTTATTTATATCCACAGTAAATTCAGGCTTCTTCGGGGGTTCCCAGTTGGCGATGTAATCGATGATGCTGTTGATCTCGCCATCCGAAAGGTTTGGAAAAGCCTGCATCGGAATTTTACTGTTGGCCTCGAAAACCTCAATGGCATGGGGGTCGCCCGATTCGATAAGCTCCTTTGAATTCCGGATAAATTTAATCAGCCATTCCCTCTCGCGAATAGCTGGAACGCCGACCAGTTCAGGGCCAACAAGTTTGCCGCCGCCCAGCTTGTGACATACCTGGCAGTTTTTCTCAAACAATTGTTTCCCCTCGTCCTGAGCATACGCTCCATGAGAAAGCAAAGAAGTCAGCATTATGACTATCAGGGAGGCCCAAACCATGTTGGCCTTACTGTAACCGGATTTGATGGGTGTGTGGCTCATATTAGCTTACTGTGAGATATTACTATTGTTGTATTTCAAGTTGAGAAATCGGGGAATTTGGTACGCAAAAAAGACCGTAGAAGTCTGAGTCAGATGAAGAGGCCCCCTGTTTATCGGGGCAAAGCGGGCTATTGTGGTCTTCGGGATAGTACGCATTTCGATTTGGAAATTGGCCGGTAATTCTTTTGGGTCTGAGTTTCCTTTTGGCGAATTTACAGCACAAAACATTATGTCCCAAAAAAAGTTTGCAATAATATGCTGATACTTCGTAGTTTATATTTAGTCTAAACAAGACCTGTAATACTGAAATAACCTAATTAAATGGTTTTCATATCAATAAAGTGGAATATTAGATTTAGGCGACCAGGGTGAATACAGCGATGGGGTGAGGGAGCGTGGGCGAGAGGGCGACACGGGGAGACTGAGAGACAAGGCGAGGGAGAAAGGGGTGCGAGAGGGCGAACAAAACGCCTTGCGTGTCTTGCGCGAAAGAGGCTAAAATAGTGAGTCTGTTCAAAAAAAGCGACTTAGGCGACTACCGGACTAAAAATCAACTGACTAACGACTAACCGACTGGCCGACTATCCTGATAGCTATCGGGACTAACTGACAAACCGACTACTTAAACAAATACCCGATTTTGAATCCCGCTGAAAAAGCGATGGGAAAAGTCTCACCCATCACCGAGTAACCATAATGATAGGGGGTGAAATCTTCGGTTGTAGAGAAACCATACCCTATACCTGCAAAAAGATCAATTGCGAAAGCATTATCCATCACCCATTGTTTGCCCAAAACCATCTGCACCGTTCCTGAGAAAACACTTTCGCGCCGCTCTTCGGAGGAAGAGCCATTGTTATAATCTCTCCATATCCAGGTGTCATGATTGAAAAAACCAATGGCAATTTCTGGTTTAACGTAGCTTCCTTTGAGCAAATGGGCATAACGCATGCCCCGAAGGTAAAAATCAGGGTTTTTGATCAGTTTATATCCGAATTTGGTGAATAGGCCGCCTGCGTTCCTGTCATTATTGTTAAGGCCAAGGCCAATGATGCCTAATGTAGCTTCAACACTTCTGCCGGGGCGTAAACTTCGCTCATAAGCGAAAGTGGTATTGCCGGTGAGGGGTGATAGAAAGTCAATTTTAAGGATGTTTTTACGGTTATCTTCGTAATTGGCCGGGTTCGTCATTTCTACTTGAAACTCCATCTCTTTGCCGTTTTCGAAAATGACCTTGGTAATTCTGTCCTTGTCAATGGTAAACAACACATCCGTTGAATACTCGGGCAGGTTATATTTTACTTCATCCAGCCCGATTTCCCTGATTTTACATTTAATAAGCTCATTGTCTTTTTTCAAAATGATGTCCTGAGCCAGGACTGAGCTACCTGAAAGAAGGATAAAGGCTACGAATGTGAGAAAATAAGATTTCATAATCAAGGGGATAGAAGTGAGTCTTATTGAAATATTTTCAGTCTAAAAATCAGGCTAAAATAGTCAATAATTATGCCATTTACCTAAGTAGATTATAATTTTTATGAATGGAATAACTTGTGGCATTATTTCCTTACTTTTGCAGTCCCAATCGAAAACGGAGAGATGCCAGAGCGGTCGAACGGGGCGGTCTCGAAAACCGTTGTACTCTTACGGGTACCAAGGGTTCGAATCCCTTTCTCTCCGCCAGTCAATCAAGGTGCCCCGCGAAGCGGGGCATTTTTATTTCAGCAAAACCCAAAATCCAGGCTTGCCTGAGTTTTTGGGTTTTGCTGAAATAAAAATATCCGCCTATTTTGGCGGATGCCTTGA
>SWCC01007166.1_pt1 | contig 26703 bp, 49 predicted proteins | sample 4692971 | NCBI WGS metagenome assembly SWCC01 (sample SAMN10267277, study PRJNA491770) | bioreactor metagenome | isolation source: DHS bioreactor inoculated with subseafloor sediment | place: Japan: off Shimokita Peninsula | collected 2006-08 | reverse complement strand
GCCTTCCCCAAGGGAGAAGTCGGTGTACTCAGGCTGCGGCGGCTGGCCGGTGTCCCCTGGCTTGGCCTCTGCGACAGGCTCCGGCGTGACCGGTGCTTGCTGAGTGGCTTCGGCTGGGGCTCCGGACTGAACGTCTGTCGCTGCGCTGGTGGTTGTTTCCGGGGCGCTGGCTGTAGTCGAGTCAGTCATTGGTTTCCGTTTCCTCGGGTTTGCGGGCGTTCTCTGCTGCCATCACCGCGAACTGCGCGGGACACAGCCGGTCGATCTCGCCCAAAAGAAAAAGGCCGGTATCTCTCCGGCCTTCGTTGAAGTTCATTACGCCGCCATGGGTGTTGAAGACTGGTTCAAACACCTTGCAGCGGCCCATCAGGCGCCACACGAAACGGCGCCCGCGCGGGTCGTTCATCAGCCACTTGAAGTCGGCCGCGGTTGTTTCGCGGGCAAGCCGCTCCTCTCGCGCCGCATCTTTCAGGGCGCGCTCATCGCTTGCGTTGGTCATTGGCCTACCAGTGCTGTCAGTGCGCTAGGGTCGGTGACGTTGGTCTCGGACAGGAGCTTGGCGCCTTGAATGCCCGCGCTCATCTGCTCCATCGCCTGCTGTTGCTGCTGGGCTTCGGCACGTTGCTGGCGTAGTGCCGCAACGTCCTCGTCCGAGCGGATCATGGTCGGCGGCACGCCCAGCATGGCGGTGTACTCGTCGACGGCCTGGTCAAAGTCGATCTTGTCGACGATGTCAGGCTGGATGCCGGCGAGATTGCCTGCAAAGCTGACCGCGCGCTCGATGCCTGCAACGCCGAGGGCTTTCTGCGCCTGAGCCAGGATCGACACGTACTCGACGTTCAGGTCCATGCCTGCCAGCTCTTGCGGAGGCGGCGGCAGCATCGGATTGCCTGGCAGCAGGCCAGTCCAACGCGGCGCCGATTGCTCAAGCAGCATGCCGAACACGCGATCAATCAGCGGATCCAGCAACTCATCGTTCATGCGCTCGAGCACCGGGCCGAGCATGAGCATCTTCTCTTCCTTGCGCGCAGCGATCTCAGTCGCGGTGCGCACGTCGTCCATCGAACTGATCATCAGGAACAGATCGACGAAGAACGCGGACTCGATACGCTGCTCGTGCGCCTCGATCTCTGCCCGCAGCGCCGAGTAGGCAGACGGGTTGATCTCATGCAGCGGAGCGAACTGCTGGCCGATGTTGGTCGTGTCCAGGTAGGTGATGTCACCCGGCAGGATCGACGCACGCTGACCACGCAGCGAGGCCGGCGCGCCCATTGGCGGGTTCACCAGCTTCTCCAGCATCTGCGCCTTGCGCTTCTCCATCAGCTGCAGGGCTTTGGTATCACCCAGCGCGACGGAGCCAGGCCCAGCGCCATAGACGTTCTCACCGTTCACATCCCAGCGCGGGACCATGATCGGCGAGTTCTGGAAGCCGGACTGGCGCAGCACCTTGTCCGCGTCGCCGCCCTTCTCCCAGTACACCGAGCGAATCGGCATGTTGCGGTTGTCTGGCCGGCCAGGGTCGCGCTCGTCGTTCGGCTCGACCGCATGACAGACATCGACCCAGCCGTCAGGGTTGTTGTCCAGCATCGTGCGCACAGTGGTGCTCAGTGCGTCCTTGCCGAACTGCTGGGCCATCTGCCGCGCCGTCATGCGGAATTCGCGGTAGAGCGTGTCGACTTGCTGCCTGGCGCTCGTGGCGGCCATGTAGCTGCCGGCCGTGAAGTTGTAGAACCGCACGAACTCGTCATCATCCGGCATGCAGGCAATCGCGCCGGTGCCGAATGCACCCTGCTCGGCGTAGAGCGTGGGCAGGACGTTGTACAGGTTGGAGCGTGCGAACACGTCCTGCAGCACTTTCTCAGCCTGATGCAACCAGGACTTGACCGGGCCAAACTCCATCAGCGCCGCATCGGGCGTTGCCAGCTTGAACCACGGCCGCGAGGGGCTGGTCATGCCGGAGAACATGCCCGAGGCCAGGATCTTCAGCGAGGACCGGCCAGTCGAGTTGATGATCAGCTGGTCGCGGCGCTTTCCTTCGTTCGCATCGGTCGCATTCCAGCGCCCCATGTCCGGGGCAATGTGATCGCTGATCTCGCGCCACAGCGGAAACCAGCCACGGTCGCGCTCGACCTTGAGCTGAGACAGCCGACGGTCCAGCTGTTGACGCAGAGAGTCAGCCATTTACGCCCCCAGCAGTGTTTTCTGCCCAGTGTTTGCGGAACCAAGGCCACCAGTCAGGATGGTGCTGTTCTGCCCAGCGGCAGCAGCGCGGCGGCGGCGCTCGGATTCACGAGCAGCCAGCACGCCACCGTCTACTTCGGTCGGGGCTTCCGGTGCGCTGGCAACCTGCGTGGCGCCCATCTCGACAGGCTCCTGCACCATTCCATGCTTGTCGCCGAACACGGATGGCAGGCCGAGCGAGTCGAGCACCTTGTCGCCACCCATCAGCGGGTCAACCTTCTTGATGATCTTTTTCAGCTTGCTGCTGCACATGGGTCATTGCCTCGCAAACGGGTCGTAGTCGCTCAGCAGGGCATTGCCCTGAGCGTGTGAGTGTTCTGCTTTCTGCACCGGGAAGGTGAAGGTCAGGGCCAGTGCGTCTGCGTCATCAGGACTGATGCCGAGGCGCTTCTTGATCTCCGACTTCTTCTCTAGGGCTATCTGGTCGCGCTGGTTGTGCGTGTACTCGGGCGAGGTCAGCTCGGACTCGAGGTCCGGGTCTTCCTCGACAGCCAGGCCAGCGCGCAATGCCTCTCGCAACTTCCACCAGATGTACGTCCGCATGTTGGCGTAGTGGCCGTCAGGCGCCGCGCTGGCGAAGTTCACGTCTATGATCGGAATGCCTGGCATTAGGCGACGCAACTGGTCAGCCACAGGGCCGCCCACGCCAGTCGAGTCGACGAACACAGCATCAGGCTTGTGCTCCTGAACCGTCGTGCACACCTTGGCGATGAACACAGTGGTGTCCCGCGTCTCGCTGCCAGGGATGCGGATAGGCTTGATCGACCGAGCATCCAGGCCGCGCCGGAAGCGAATCACGTTGTTGTCAGCACCACCGCGGGCAATGTCGATGCCGCACACCAGCGCATCAGACAGACCGAACACAGCCTCACGCCGCATGGCCTCAGCAACCCAGTCAGTCGGAATCAGCTGCAAGTCGGACGCCCTCGGGAACATGCCGCGCACACGGACACGGAAGAAGTCAGAGTCTTCGCCGTAGTCATCCGCCCACTTGGCAATCTGCGCCTTGTTGGTGCCGTCCACCGTGCGCGAGTCAACCTGTTTGGCGACCCAGCGGTGTTTGTAGCGCGTGAAGCACTCACGGAAGCGGCCCGTGTTACGCGTCGGGTTACCGAAGGCCAACCATATGATCTCGGTGTCTTCGTCCGTCAGCGCGCCTTCTGCTACCTCCCACACCTTGTCGGCAATGTTCGAGGCTTCGTCGAAGATCAGGACAATGCGCTTACCCTTGTTGTGCAGGCCGGCGAACGCTTCGGTGTTGTGCTCACTCCAGGGCACCGCATCAGCCTTCCAGCTGTCGGTGTGCTCAGGATCAACCGAGGCAACCTTCGTCGCAGTGACGTTGAACCAGTGCTTATTGATCGCCAAACGGAACCACTTGCCGATCTCCGGCCAGGTCTTCGTCCGCAGCTGGTTCTCAGTGTTGGCCGTGACAACGACCTTGCAGTCTTCACAGGTGGACATGGCCCAGTTGAGGATCATGCCCATCTCGGCAGATTTGCCGATACCGTGGCCGGACGCTACCGAGACCATTAACGGCTGAAAGCGTGTCTCTGGATCGCTAAGGTGGGCACCAATGACGCCCATGGTTTCCCACTGCCAGTCGCGAGGACGCTCAACGCCTGCAAGCTCTCCATGCCCCCAGGGGAACGCGTACATCGCGAAGCCCTGCGGATCATGGGTGAAGCCGGCTATGTCCTCAATCAACTGCAGCTCAGGGTCAACCCCGCTGCGCACGTTCACGAGCTGCCGCCATTTTCTCAGCCAGGCCGTCTTTCACGTCGACCGTCACATCCTGCTGAATGCGGTCGCCGTACTTCTTCGGAGCGCGCCGACCAGCAACCCACTTGAGCGCTTCGATCTGCACCCGATCAGCTGCTGCCGTCTCGGGCGTGACTGCCATTGCCGCTGTGATGATGTCAGCCTCGAACAGATCAGCGGCCGACTCTCTCGCGCGTGTGTACTGCTCACTGTATGGGGAGTCAGCAACCATCTTGAGCAGCATCCCCACGCTCAGCTTCATGCTTGCCGAGATCTGCCGGAGCGTCTTGCCTTCTGCAACCTGCTCGCACAAAGAGTCCACCCGCTTTCCGATCTCTTCAGGGGTAAGCGGCTTGGACATGGTGTTTTCTCTATGCAGATGCTGGAACCAGCTTCAGCCAGTCGAAAGAAATGAAGATTGCGACAGTCAGCCCATCGGAGCCGATGAACTTCAACCCGTCAGAACCGAGTGTGTAGGTGTGCGCGGTGATCTCGTGCTCAACGCCTATGGCGTGAACGATGTATGTGCTCATGTTGGCTCCTATGTTGTTTTCGCCAATACCGCCAAGCCTCCTTCCCCAGCATCACGCACACACAGGCGGCGAGGTAGGCGAAGATCAGGATGGCGAGGGGGCGTTTCATGCTGTCACCAGTCGAACTTCTTGGCGCGCTCAAGGATTCGTTGCAGCGCCTCGCGTTGTTGCTGGTCGCGTTTGGCGTCTTCGTTCCGCTTGCGCATGGCCTGCAAGTCGATGACCTGAGCTGTCGGTGATTGCGCCTGGCTCATGCGCTCGCCTTCTTCTCGCCCCAGCGCACGGCCAGATCACGAAGCTTCTCGGTCCCAATAAACCCGCACGCGCCACCGACGAACGTGGCCATTGACTGAGGCAGGCCGAAATACTCAACCAGCGGGACAAGGGCTAGCGTGATCAGGCCGCATAGCAGCCCCTCCAGGATCATCTGGCGCTTACTGCCTCCGCCATACACAACGCGCAACACAGCAATGGTCACGGACAGGCCGAACGCGTACAGGGATGGGGCAATAGCGTGCAGCCATGCGAGGACCGCAGCCCATACTTCAGGACTTTTCTCGGGCATCTTGGGCATCTCGGTTATCCCGCATGGGGCAGTTGGTGTTTGGTCCGGCCTCACATGCGCGTGCGATCCGCCTATGAGCAAGGAGGCAGGCATGGGGCCGGAATAGGGTCGGGCTTAGCCCTGTTCGTGCAGGCGCTGGCGAAGCAAGTAGCCTTCCAGCAGCCAAATCTTATTGCGGGCATTGTCGCGGGCGATCTTCCGGCCGATCTCGGCGTTGAAGTTTTCCGGCGAGGCGCATGCACTCTCACCTGTCACGGTGAATCCGTTCTTCAGGATCAAGACGCAGAAGGTCAGGAGGTCCAGCTGCTCCGGGGGCTCGATAGTCCCGCCCTCCTCGACGGTCAATGCCGCCGCCCCGGCGTAACCATCGCCAGCAGTGAAGTAGTGCTCGCTGGCGATCACCGAATCAATCATTGCTGGCGTCAGTCGCGGCGCATTCAGGCCTTTGGATTGGATCTCTTTCTCTAGTGCCGCTTCGTTACTTGGCATCGCATCTTCCTCTAGTGGGCGCGATAACAAAAAAGCCCCGCACTAGGCGAGGCTTATAGGGTTGCACTGCATTGCACGTTAGGCCGCGTAAGCTGCCGTGGCGCTGCACTCTATTGCGCGATGCGGTGCGAATAGGTCGGGCGCAGGGTGGCGAGCCCTTCAAGCTGCCGTTTGCGATGCCCGAATTACGGACACAAAAAAGCCCGACTCAGTGGCCGGGCTCTTGTGAAGCGGTAAAACCGCAATCTGTGGGAATACTCACATACTACTGGCGCCACGTCTAGTCTTTTTACATGTAAATTTAAGCGGCCTCGGCATAGCTGCAGAGCATCGCGTCTACCCATGCAATCCCAGCAGCCAGGAACATCTCTGCCTTGTTGTGGTGAACACCCATAGCGCGGCCCAATTGGCGATAACTGGTCATGCTGTGGCGATACCAGAGGAACAGTGCATAGGCGGCTTCTTGGTAGCGAGCGGCCATCCGGCACACCAGGCGGTCAATCATCATGGCCGTCTCCTCCTGGATCTGAGGAATCTCCCCGCCAGTGTCACCCATCTTGTCGCGCATCAGGGCATAGGACGGCGAGACGTAGCGCGGCAGGCCGGTCTGGCAGCGGACCCAGATGCCCCATTGGCTCAGCAGGTACTCGGTGCTTAGGTCTTTCATGCTGCTGCTCCCCGTGCTGCTGCCGCATCGCGGCGAAAGAAGGTGCCGCCGACGCAGTGAATGAGCGTCTGCTTGCCGTTTGCGTAGGTGATGTCGTGCGTCCAGGTCCAGCCGCTCGGGCTGTCGGTGTTGTAGCCCATGTCCATCTGCGAGCTGGTACCGACCGATCGGGCGCCGTCGATGATCTCCGCGCCGTGTGAATGGCCTTTCACGACCTTGGCGCCGATGGTGGCGAAGCTCTTGGTTGATCCGCGGGCCCCGTTAGGCCCTTTGTGGCCGTGCCACCCGTGTTCTATGCCGTGGCGCATGAAGGACTCGCCCGGCTTTAGCCACAGCAGGCGGTCGCCGTGCTTCATGAGCTTGTCCATCCAGTATTGGAATGGGTCGCAGTAGCTGCCCTCATGGATGGCGCGGAGCATGGCGGCCTTCGTCTCGTGGAAGACAAGGGTGTTCTCCATGTCCAGGGCGTGCTCTGCCTTCTCGAGCCACTGCGTGAAGTGGTCGTGGTGGTTCGAATTGACCATCACCGTCTTGTCAGCGAAGCCGGACAGCAGATCGACGTGGCGAGCGGTCACCTTCAGCTCGTGCAGCACGCCGCTGGTACCGCTGACGTGGCGGCGGAACTTCTCGAAGAACTTGGCGTGGTGGCTGGCCGACCCGAAGTTCAGCACGTCATGCAGCACCAGGGCCTTCGGGCGGATCAGCTCGGCAAGCTCCTTGGTCGCCTGCGTAACGATCGGAGAGGCCATCTCCGCATGGATGTCGCCCATGGTCAGCACTTCAGCGCGTGGCGCCGGCTCTGCGCCTTTCACGGTGTACTTGGTGGCTAGGTCGATAAAGCTGCCGTCCTTCATCGGGCAGATGTGCCGGATGTGCGTGCGCGGGCCATCCACTTCGACCACTACGGCCCCGAGCGTGTGGTGGAACTTGCCCGAGGCGCCCGCATTGGTGTCGCTGTAGTTCTCGACGGTGCAGGCTCCAGTGCTCATCACCAGCTTGGCCGGAACGCCAGGGTTGGTGGCGACGGTCTTCAGCGCGATTTTCGGGTGCCCAATGATTGCCGAAGCGGTACCGGTCACCGTCTGCCACTTCTGTAGCGGGTTTACTGCGGTCGGCTGGGTCTTGATGTCGGCCAGCACGATCAGATCCCGGGCGATCTTGGTCCGCTCACTGACCAGGTAAGGCACCAGGCGAGAATCCCACCATTCGTCATCGCGCTTGGCGTCGCGGTTGGTCGGGTTCTGGTACCGGAGAGGGATGACCATCAGGCGCGCACCGATCTTGGAGCAGTACAGCTGCAGGGTCTTCATGAAGCCGGCGTGAGCCTTTGTCGCGTTTACGGCACACGTGACCACGAATGTCTCGCCAGCGGCACTTACCTCGACCGGCGCCGATGCTGGCTGCAGCAGGCCAAGCCCAATGAGGCGCGACCGGTGACGCTCCACGTTGCGGATGTCTAGGCCTAGCAGTGCCGCAGCCTTGGCGTTACTACGCCCCGTCATGACCTCGACTAGCGTTGCGTCGTCGTGTTTGCGTGCGACCATTAAGCGGCCTCCCCCTGCTGCATCAGAATTCGGATTGTCTCGATAGCGCGCCCGCTCTTGATCATGGCGGGGTCGCAGCGGTAGACGCGCCACCCGAGGCGGGCAGCGGCGTCGTATTTCTTGAGGTCGGCAGCGAATCCGGCGCCGCGGGTGTGTCTTCCCCCAGCCCAACCGCCTCCCTCGCATTCGATCAGCAATCCGTGCTCGAGCAGCGCGAAGTCCGCGCGCCAGTCCTGCAGGCCAGCCTTGGCCAGACGATCACGCAGGCCCTTACCAGGCCCTCCACAAGCTTCAGCGCCGAAGCGGTACTCTCGGATGGCTTCGATGCCTTCCGCGCGGAGGTGAAGCGCCAGAAGGTCTTCAGCCTCGCTCGCAGAGGATTTTCCCGATCCAGCACTTTTCGCCGCCGTGAGCGTGGTTTTGGCCGAGGCTTTACGGATCGGGAAAGTCATCAGAACGCCCTCGCCCGAACGCCACGGGCTGTGCGGCGCACCGCCTCCCGATTGCACACGTCGCCGACCATTCCTAGCCAGTAGCGCGCATATGCCGCCTTGGCTCGCTTGGCGCTACGCTCGTCAATCAGCTTCACGCCCCAGATTCCGCTGCACAGGTACTGAACTCCGTTCATTTACCGGCCCTCGCCTTCAGCGCCGCCACAACTGCAGGACGCGCACTCTCGGGAACAGCTGCCAGCAACTGCGGCCCCAGCCTCTGCTTCTCCTTCTCCGGCAGTCCGCGACACTTCCACCGGATGAGGCAGGCTTGCTTGTCCGCTTCGATCAGCTGCCGCTCCGTCGTCGTCAAGCAGGCCAGATTGAGCGAGCCATTCCGCACCGAACCCGTCATACGCCGCTCCGTCGTTGCCGTTCTGTCCAATCACATCGATGCGCGAGATCTTCATGCCAGCTCCGCCTTCTCTGCGTCTGTGCGGCAGTCGATGGTGTTCTGCTGGCCGAACTCGGCTTTATCGAGGTGCGCTATCAGGCGCTCCAGATACCAGCGCGCTTTCTTCACGTCCTCGATGCCGTTCTTGGCCTCATAGCGCCACAGGTACTTGATGATGTTCGCGGTGCAGGCTGCCTCGATGCCGCGCTTGTCGACGGTGGCCGCTTCGATGGCGTCGATGCACTCAACCGCGCCGCGGGTGTAATGGGTGGGGTTAATGGCGTCGGTCACTGCTGCGGCCTCCTATCGGCTCGGCTGGGGTTTACGAGTGGTTGCTGGCCATCCTTTAGGGGCCATGGGTGGTATTGGCGGCAGTCGTGGCACCAGAGCTTTTGCAGGCTGCTGAGTGCCGACGTGTCGTGGTTGGCGTTGAGCGGGCATGGGACTTTCACGCGGCCTCCTCGATACCCAGCAGGCGCCGAACCTGAGTCAGCAGCTCGCGCTCGGTGCCGTGCTTCGCTTCCCAGGTCTTTTGCCCGGCATGGATGGCGACGCCGTGCCCTCCGGTCTGGTGATGCGCGCCGCAGAGCGGGATCACTTCAAAGTGGCTGGCTCGCTGGCTCATGCCCTGGCCGGCGCGGATGTGGTGGCAGGCGGCCGGTGTCTCGCCATAGCCCAAGTTCCGGCAGACGATGCATCCCAGGGAGGCGACGCGGGACAGGTGGAGGCTTTCGGCTTTGGTCATGCGGCCCTCCGCTCGCCATAGATGGCATACATCAGGTCTTCCGGGTGCGGTAGCAGCAGACCCAGGTGCTCGGCGCAGTAGGCGTCAAGCAGCTCGAGGTATGTGGTCATCTGCTGGATCGTGAAGGCTCGAGTCTTGGCGCGGCCTACCCGGTACCGCGTGCCGTCTGGCAGCTCTACCGGGTGCACCTCGGACGGCCAGAGCTTGCTGACCAGGATCTCGTGCCACTCTTCAGCGCTGGCGATCTGGCCGAACGATTCGCGCAGGTGCTGCTGGATCAGGCTGTTCCACTGCCAGAGCAGACGGTTTTGGGCATCGGAGCGCTTGCTGCGGATCTCAGTGATTGCCACCTTGCGGGGCTTGGAGAGGTCCAGGCCCTGCAGGAAGCCAATGAGGCGTTGGCGATCGATGTCGGAGCGGAGCATGAGGTCAGCCACGCTTACCTCCATTCCACGCAAGGAACGCGGAAAATGCGGCAGCAATCAGGCCGATATAGGCGACGATGAACCTGGCGTCTTTGCTCCAATTGCCGGGGTTGTAATCCCAGCAGTAGAACGCGACCGCCGAATAGAATATGGCCAGAGCTAAAGCGGCAGCAGCCGCACTACGGAGGATCTGGATCATTTCCGCGCCTCCCGAATCCCCTGGCACTCAACGCAGCACACCGCCCAAGGCGCAGCACGACGGCGCGCCTCGGGTATCTCGATGCCGCACTCCTCGCATTCCTCAGCTCCCTGCCCCTGCAGCCTGGCCTGTACCAGCGCCACGCCACCGATACGATCTGCCTCCTCTAGGCCAGTAGCGCGATCTGTTACATCGGGGGCTGTGCGGACTTGCTCCAGTGCTTCCGCCATCTCTGCAAAATCACTCATCGCTTCGCCCCATAGGCCCGCTTTTGCGAGCCATCCATCTGCACAAGTCGGTAGTCGTTGCCGCGCTTCATGCGGACTACGGTGTTTTCTTCCTGATCCACGGCGAAGCCATCGGCCTTGAGCTGGTCGACGATTACTCGCTGGGGAAGGGTCATTGAGCGGGAGCGGTTCATGCCTTGGCCTCCAGTTCCTTGAGGGCCTTGAGCTGCGCCGCGCGCTTCGCCTCGAAACGCTCCTGCATCGCCTTGATTTCAGCGAGACGGGCTTTCTCTTTCGCGGCCTGGCTTTCCTCGACGGCCTCTTTCACCAGTCGCAACTTGGCGCGGACTTCCGGGGTCGGCATAGCGACGTGGCCCGTGATGAGGCCGGCGATGGCTGCGCCGTCTTGAGTGATCGGCTCGTGGGTCAGTTGGGCGCGGTACTGCTGCACAACCGGCGCAGGGAGTCGACCAAGGCGGCCAGCCTCTTCCACCGCCATCAGACGGCGCTGTTGATCGAAGCCGGGCGACAGCTTCCAGTTAACCGGCTTCCCTTCGCGGCGAGCTGTATCAACCTGGCGCTGGTAGGCGGACAGGAAGGACATGCGCGCCCCTACCTTGTCGCCAGCGTCGAGAATGGCGCGGGCGGCACCGAGAGCCAGCTGGATCTCGTCAGTCAGTACAACGCTGTCGAACTCATCAGAAGCGGCGATGGCCAGCGACCAGGCCTCGTTCGGATCGGGACGGCCATCGGCGGCCTGTACCCGCTGAAGTATCGCGGCGAGGGTCAGCTTGCCGGTCAGTTCGCGGCGGCAGGCTTGCAGGGCGGCGCGAATGTCTTCTGCTGGGTAGTCGGCCAGGTCTTCCGCAATCATCTTTGCGGCACCAGGGCTAATGGTTTGGCCAAGCGTCTCGGCTGTTGCGCACACGGCGCCCGCCAGCGCGGCCAGTTGGTCAGAGGAAAGCATTGATCGCCTCCTTATCCATAATGAGGCGCGCGGCCTCTTGGGCTGCGTTCACGTTCGCTTGGGTGTCTTCCATCTGGCGCGCAGTGCGGCCGTTCATTTGGCGGCCGGTCTGCCATTGGGTGTGGAAGGCTTCGCACTTGGCGAGCAGGTGATTCAGGCTGTGGCAGTCGTTGATCAGGCGTGCGTCGTTAACGGTGACGTAGAACGCTGCAACGCTGTGCGCAACGTCGATACCTAGACGGTCGATCAGCTGGCTGATCTGGCCGCCGACTTTCGCATTCCATACCGGCCAGGCTGAATAGCGCTTGCGGTAGGCCATCGCGTAGTTGGCCCAGGTCTTGAACGTTTTGCAGCCCTGATCTTTAGGCCCCGGCATATCAGCCGGGATCTCTACGCGCGGCGCCTCGAATGGAATCACCACTGCCCCGGCAGCGCTTGTCGCAGCCGGCAGGTTTTTCAGGTTCTCTTCCTGTTTAACTTCCTGTTTAGAAGATTCCTGTTTTATAGCTCCCTGTGACCCTACCCCCTCGGTTCCCTCTGACCCTAGGTTGGGTCTGTCTGACCCTACCTTGGTGCTGTGTGACCCTACTTCGGCAGTATCTTGCTGGGGGTAGGTGCTGTGTGACCCTACCCGGTCAAGATGGAGCTTGTACTGGTTCGGCTGCTTCTCGCCGTTCTTCACACGGTTTTCAACAGACAGGTAGCCTTGCGCAACCAACTCCTTGATGGCGCGCTTTACGGTGGCAGGACTCATCCCGCAGTCCTCGGCAATGCGGCGGTGCGACGGATCGCAACGGCCGGTGTCGTGGTTAGTGCGGTTGGCCAACATCAGAAGAACGAACTTCTCTTTCATGGGCAGCTTCTGGCCGACTGCCCAGGCCATAGCCTGAAAGCTCATGCGGCCTCCTCAAGATCGAGTTCGGCAGCAATGCGGCCGATGGCATCCATGAACGGCAGAGTGGCGGCCAGGCGGTCAGCAATGCCTGGCTGAGAAAGATCGACGTCTTCAAGGAAGCGGTCGGCCAGTTCGTTCGGAGATAGGCCCTCACTCGAAGCGAAGCGAGCAAGCACATCCATCGCGTTGATGATGCGCAGGACGTGTTCCGCTATGTCGGGTCGGGCTAGCTCGATAGAGCGCGTCTTGGCCCCCTTTGAGGCCCTCTGGATGGCTTTCTTGTCACCAGTAGCGATGACGGCCTGCTCTTCCTTGGGAAGCGACAGAAGGGATGCGGCAGCAGATACCGAAGCGCGCCCCTCATCCATCGCCTGCACAAGTTCTGGCGCGGCCTCTTCGATCACCTTCTTGGCAGATGCGACGCTGCGCGTGCTGACATTGAGCAGCTTGGCGGCGTCGGACTGGGAAGTCTGCAAATTTGCAGACTTATCGCATGGTCGATGCGCTGGCATATTCGCTAACTTTGCCGCGACAGCTGCACGCTGAGATTCGGTCAGATGGCGGCGATGCAGGTTCAGGCTGACGACAAAGCCCACCGGGTCGTCGCCGAGATATTCGCGCACTTCGAACTCAACGCCCTGCGAGCTGGCGGCCCGGTAGCGATTGCGCCCGTCGAGTATCTGCCCTTCGTAAATCCAGATCGGCTCGCGCACGCCGTGCTTCATAACATCAGCACGAAGCTCGTTATAGGCATGCCCTTCGATCAGCGGGAATATATTGGCTAGAGGATGAAACATGTAGTTCATACAGCCCCCTTGATCGCAGCTTGAACAAGGAGATCAACGCCAGCGCGAGCCATGCGGTCAGCGGCGTCCAGCTCTTCAAGAGGGATGCTCTCCATAAAAGGTGCGCGCGATCCAGCCGCCACATATCGGATCAGCTCATGAACCATCGCGTGATGCGTTGGGCATAGCCAGGCGTGGCTCTGCGCCGGCACTTCAATGCCCAGGTCGTACTGCTCGGCTAGGGGCGCCAGGTGGTGCGCCTCGCAGAGAGATGAATACTTGCCGCAAATCTCACAAGGCTGCTTTCCGCCAGGGAAGAAATTCATTCGCGCATCGGCGATCCATTTTTTCTTCTTGGCCCGCATGGCTTCTTGATGCGCACGAATCTCGCGCTCAGCCTGTATGCCGATGGCAACGCGCGCTGATATAGGCAGGTTCTCGGCCTTCATCGCCAGGCTAATCCGGCACTGAATGATGTTGTCGCTCATGCTGAATAGAGGAGCGGTTTCCCGCCCCTCCCCTATAGTTAGATGAAGGTCGGGAACGTGTCTTCAACGCGAAGCGCGTTCTGCGCATACTTGATCGGCTTGCCCCGCTGCTCCGCGTTCCAGATGCGAATCAAGGCGGCAATGATCTGAGCGCGCGGCATCGGCCGCCGAGCAACTGCGGCAGAGAAACAGCGGTCACGAAGGAACAGCAGGTTGTCGGAAGGGCCGTCGACGGCGCCGACCATGAAACGCTCAAGGAATCGCTCAGCCGCCGCCTTGCTGGTCTGGCTGGCGTAGAAGTAGAACATCGCCGCAATTGAGCGAGGCACCGGGCACTTGCGGGGAAGAGCCTGCCCAAACTCAGCGGCTGCAATGGCGAGAGGGTTGCGCTTTACAAACTCCATAACCTCGGACTTGTCGGCGCGCGCCGGGAACCCGTACTGCCCCTTTTCGTAATCGATTATCAGGGTCGCGGCGCTAGCCAGCATCTTGCACGTTTCGACCGGCAGGCCCAGCTCAATAAACAGAACATCGGACTTCTGTCGGCTGCGACCACTATCAATCACATCAAAAATGGCGTCATCCAGGTCGCGCATTACTACGCAGGTAACGGTCATTCCAGAATTGAGGATGGCTTGCAGTCGGTGCTGACCGTCAATCAGCTTCCCTGTTTTTGAGAAGCGGATGGCATCGCCAGTCATCTTCCATTTGCCATCCTTAATGGCACGCTCAATCTTGGCGACGTGAACCTGGCTCGTCGGACGGTTGCCGATATTCAGGTTCAGCCACTGGCGAGCCAGCTCTGGCGAAATGTCCACTACCGATACGGAAGGGATGTTGTTGCTCTTGAAGAGGTCTATGGCTACAATCGTCATGTCGTTTATCTCGTTTCGTTGGTTGAAGAACCCACCCTGTCCGGTGGGTTTTTTATTGCCCGTTTTTCGGTCCCTTTTCAGGGCCTGCCCTCCTCCGAAACGGCTGCACCTTGCCGGTGTTGCCTTTCGGCTCAGTGATCTTCCGAAGTTGATCCCTGATCAGCTCGCCGCCCAGGTCTTCTGGCGACTTGCCTTCCTGCCTTGCTAGCTCATGCAATGCGCGCTGGTAGCGCTCATCAAGAGCGACTTCTTGATCAGCCATGAGGCCCCCTTCGAGGCCTTCAGGCCATCTGCTCGGTTTCGGTATCCTCAAGGCGCGAAAGCATGTCCCGCAGGCTGGCTTCCAACAGCTCGCGAGCCAGTACGGCTTTCTGGGTGCGATGGAATTTCGCCAACGACTGCAGAAGCTCGTCGGTGTCTTCGTCGAGACGAACCTTCGTGATGTGGTCACGCAAATGTTTGGGGTCGTGATACATGGCTGATTTCCTTTTCTGGTTACGCTGCGCGCCTGGCTTGGGATGGAAACGGCTTGAGTTCTTGAGCCGTCATGGAGCCATCGCGATTCACGGTCACAACGATCTCCCGCTCTGCATTCAGGGCCTTGCTGATGGCTGCCGGGCTGACGCCCAAAGCCTTCGCTACGGCTGCCTGACCCTTCTCGGCAACGAGGTCTGGCAATGGTTTTTTCTTCATTCCGGCATCTCTAGTTAGTGAACCTGAGCGAATATTAACCGCCGGTTAGGAATAAATCAACACCGCCGGTTGGCGCGATAAATTAACGAACGGTTTAAATTGCGCGCATGAGCAGAAAGAAAGAGTTGTCGCCAGAACAGAGGGCCGAGTGCGAAGCGGCCAAAGCCCTGTTCATGTCGAAGAAAGGCTCCCTCGGGCTGACGCAGGCAAAGCTGGCCGATGCCGCAGAGATATCTCCGGCCGCCGTCGCCATGTACCTGAACGGCACCAATCCGCTGAATGCTAGGTTCGCGTCGGTCCTGAGCATCATGATCGATGAGCCCGTTGATAGATTCAGCCCACGACTGGCGGCCGAGCTTTCATCCATGGCGCAGGCTGCAAAGAGCAGCTACCAGATCCAAGGCACCACCCATGACCTGAAGGTCAGCGAGCGGTCCACAGGGCCAGGGCACTCGCCCAGCGAAAACGATTACGCCTTGATACCGCAGTACGATGCCCGCGGCGCTTGCGGAGAAGGTGCACTCAACGAGCACGTCGAAGTGAATGGCGGCCTTGCCTTCAAGCGCGACTGGCTCCGCCGCATGGGCGCAAAGCCACAGCACCTTTTCGTCATCTACGCCAGCGGAAGCAGCATGGAGCCCTACATTTTCGAGGGCGACGTGGTGCTGTTCGATAGCGCAGACACGACTCCTCGTGACCGCCAGGTGTACGCTATCCGTCGCCCCGACGGCACGCTCAGCATCAAAAGGATGTCGCAGCAGATATCAGGTCACTGGCTGATCCGTAGCGACAATCCCGACAAAGCCCGCTACCCAGATGAAGATGTTTCTCCTGAGTCCATGGCCGATATACCGATCATGGGCAGGGTGATCTGGCGCGGCGGCGCGCTCGGCTGACATAGCCGTAAACCCTTCTATTCCGCACCCTCCAGCCAATGTACGGGCCTAGGCATGTCCTTGGACATGTCGAGCCCGGCTGATTCCTGATTCCTGATTCCTGATTCCTGATTCCTGATTCCTGATTCCCTCAACAGGGCCTCGGCGGAGCCTCGGGGCGGGTTTCGTTCGCCTATCGAAAAAATATTAACCGGCGGTGTTGACATGCAATCTACCGGCGGTTAATGTTCGCACATCGACGCAGCAGCACCGCGTCAGGGCCTCGAAAGGGGCCTCGGGTGAATCCCCGGAAACTCTTTAACAACTTGGGAACATCGCGGCGGGGTCTGCTTCGGCATACAGCGCGATCAACAAATTCCCCGCCCCATGCCAGCTCTGGAACTGGCCGTGGCTCCACATGCAGCCACGCGAAGTTGCGCAACCGCCTCCCTGGGAGACGCCAGTAGCTGACCAGGGCCTGAGACGACTCGGCATAGCGCGCAACGGAGACGGAGCATTCCTGCTGAGCCTTGGCAACAGGGCTCAACGGGAAGACAACCGGAGAACGGACATGACTGACTTTGGCGTAAACGAACAAACCGTAAACGACGCCGCTGAATCCTGCGCTCGCCGCCTGGCCAAGTGGTTCGGCAGCCCTGAAGAGGCTATGGCAGCGATGGAGGATGACCCGATCGCGATGATGGAGATCGCCTTGGCCGACTTCATCAAGGCTCAGCGGGCTTTGACGCTGAAGGTGCACATGAACCCGCGGCCATTTGCTCGCGAGTGCGCAGAGCTTCTACAGGCTGGCGGAAAGCTGCCGGCCTAACCCCGCCCCCGCATCTTGGCTACAGGCTGCAGCGGGGATTAACAGAATGGAGAGAGTGATGCTAACCCTCCCCGAACTTCTGATCATCTGCAGCGCCCTCGCCGCGCTGTATGCGTGGGAGTGGTGGCGCCATAACCCCTGAGCCAGCCAGACCAGACCCTAACGGGCCTGTAATAACCGGACGGCGCCCGGTGCTGGTAGCGCCATGAATCACATCCGCGCGCGGCGGACCTTCGGGATATCCGCGACGGGGATAAGCCGGCAAGTGCCCCGATTGCTGAAAAACACCGGCAGCCGTTGGCGGGACTCCACTACACCCCGTTGAGACGGCCGAATGGCTCACGTAACGAGCCTGCATCGAAGTGGGTTGTCAGGCGAAATCAGTAGCGAATGGCCGCCGTGCGCACGGAGCCGCTAGCGAACAAAAGTAGTTGGGACAGGCTGCGCAACCATCGGACTCGACGCGAGTACGCCAACTGGGTCAATGCGAACAGTACCGGACCCGATGGATGCCACTGGATCGTACCCAGTACCCACTTCGATGCACTGCATCACCCCTTCCATCGCCCATCCGGGCAACCGAGGTATCCACCATGAAGCACTACGGACCCACAGGGCGCCGCGAACAGCCGTGCCCGGATGACAGCGTTTCCGAGGCAGAGCAGGTTCTGTCCGCGCTCGACAGCCTCCACGAACCCACCATGCAGGCCTACGCCGAGTTCTGCGAGGACAAGCTAGAGGTGCCGGCCGCGCTGGCCAAGGCGCTGATCCTGTCCATCTGCTCCGGCAAATGGGACGCCCTACGCAGCCGCATCGGCTACTCGAACGAATGGCTAGACGAAGCCCTGAACGAGATCGTCTGGAGCATCGACAAGCAGCAAGCGGCATTCATCGAACACCACGCGGCGCAGTTGCGCAGCAAGGCAGAGCAGATCGCTCGGGAGGCGGCATGAGCAAGGAAGTGAAGCGGTACGACTACGGATATGTGGATGACGGCAACGGCAACCGATACCTGGGGCTGATAGAAAAGCCTGACGGCAATCTTGTGAAGCACGAGGACTACAAAGCCCTTCTCGATGAGCGGGATGCGGAGTGGATAAGCGCTGAAACTCTTCCTGCATGCCCTGACGCAGAAATCACCTTCGAAGCGAAAGAGTACCTAGTAACTAATGGCTACACGGTCGGTATCTGCGATTTCCAGCGCGGGCACGGTTGCGGCCAGCCTTGGGCTGCGTGGGGAAATTACGGATCGCTGAAACCCTCGGAAATCACGCACTGGAAACCACTTCCAGTCCCGCCCGCCCTGCAAGGAGCCCAGCCATGAACGCCTACGTCCTCAAGGAGCTGGCCGGCGCCATAGGCATCACCGTAGCCGGATCGCTTATCGGAACTCTCGCCTACGTGGCGCTATTGGGGGGTGTGTGATGGCTAGCCAACGCCAACGCTCACTTCGCTACGCATGGTGGCGGGGCTTCGCAGTGACCCTTGCACTACTCACCGGCTGGGCTCTCGCTCACGGCCTTGCAGATCGAATCACCAACGGGGCGCCGCTATGAAAACCCTCCCCCTCCCCTACGACACCGGCCCGCACGACGACACCCCATCAGGCCACAGCTTCGCAGCTGCTTGGTGGGCTCTCCTGGGATTCGCAGCACTGGACATGCTTATCGTCTTCCAGTGGGCGGCGATTAATCACTTTTTCTAATCCGATCACTTACCGAGGTAGATCCGATGAGCAACGTCGCAACAATCAAGCCGAGCAGCATCTCCGCCAGGGTGGCAGAGCGCTTCGGCGTAGACCCGAACGAAATGATGGCCACGCTGAAGGCTACAGCCTTCAAAGGCCAAGTCAGCGACGCGCAGATGCAGGCGCTCCTGATCGTCGCTGACCAGTACGGCCTGAACCCCTGGACGAAGGAGATCTATGCCTTCCCGGATAAGGGAGGCATCGTGCCGGTCGTAGGCGTCGACGGATGGTCGCGGATCATCAATGAAAATGGCGCGTTCGATGGGATGGACTTCCAGCAGGACGACGAGTCATGCACCTGCATCATCTATCGCAAGGACCGCAATCACCCCATCAAGGTCACCGAATGGATGGCCGAGTGCAAGCGCAACACCCAGCCCTGGCAGAGCCATCCGAAGCGGATGCTGCGCCACAAAGCCATGATCCAGTGCGCCCGACTCGCCTTTGGCTACACCGGCATCTTTGACGAAGACGAAGCGCAGCGGATCGTCGAGAAGGACGTGACGCCCGCAGCAAACGAGCCGGACATCACTCCAGCGCTCGATGCGATCAAGAACGCGAGCAGCATGGAAGAGCTGCACGCAGCATTCAAAGCCGCATGGAACCAGCATCCTTCGGCCAGGGCGCGCCTAACCGCCGTGAAGGATGAGCGCAAGAAGGCGCTCAGCGAACCGATCGAAGGCGAGCTTGTGGAGAACGAAGATGGAGCCAATTAGCGCCACTGAGCGCATGCGATTGGTGTGGGTCTGGAGCGACATGAAAAGAAGATGTCACCGAGAGTCGCACCACGCATACGCCAACTATGGCGGCCGCGGCATCACCGTCTGCGAGCGCTGGCGCGAGTCATTCGCTCATTTCCTAGAGGATATGGGTCCGCGCCCAGATCCGAGCCTGACCCTAGAGCGAGTCGACAATAGTGCAGGCTACTCGCCAGAAAATTGCGTATGGGCGACTCGCTTAGAGCAAGGCCTGAATAAGCGGGAGTACCGGAACAATACCTCTGGAGAAAGAAACATTGCCCAGGAGCGGAAGATAGCGAGGGGGCGTGAGTACGTGTACTGGAGGGTCCGCATTCGGCGAGGCGGCGAGATCGTGGCGCACGCGCGATTCCGGTCGCTTGAAGATGCGATCAGGTATCGAGATAAAGCAGAAGAGGAATGCCGTCATGGCTGAGCACAAGTTCATCCAAGGCAGCCCTGAGTGGCATCAATTCAGGGTTGGAAAGGTAAGCGCTAGCCGAGTCAGAGATGTGATGTCAAAGGGGCGCGGTGATGCTCCTTCCGCCACCCGCAAAAACTACATGATGGAGCTCCTCTGCGAGCGACTCACAGGGAAGCCAGGCGGCGCAGATTTGTCACGCAACGCGGCGGTTCAGCGTGGCGTAGAGCTTGAGCCGCTGGCTCGTGCTGCGTACGAGATAGACACGGGCAACATGGTTACCGAAACCGGATGCTTCTCTCACTCCAAAATCGACGGGTTCATAGCCTCGCCCGACGGGCTCGTCGGTAGTGTCGGGTCGATTGAGTGCAAATGCCCTAATACAGCCACCCACGTCGCCACTATCCAATCCGGCAAGCATGACCCGCAGTACGAATGGCAGATGTTCGCGCAGATGGCTTGCGCCGAGCTGGAGTGGGTCGACTTCGTGACCTTCGATGACCGCCTGCCGGATGAACTGCAGTACGCCTGCTTCCGCCTGGAGCGCGATGAGGCACGCATTCGGCAGATGGAAACCGAGATCAAGCTCTTTCTCGAAGAGCTGGCAGAACTTGAACACGAAATGCGAGAGCGCATGAGGAGTAAGGCGGCATGAGTAAGCGATACGACGTGGTAGCAACCATTGGCCAGTACGAGAAGGACGGCCAGACCAAGTACGTCACCCGGAATGTTGGAGCGGTGATCCAGACATCGAAAGGGTTTCGGCTGAAGCTGGACGCTTCATTCAACCCGGCCGGCTGCCCTCGCTCTGACGATGGCGGCGTGTGGCTGGCCCTGTTCGAGCCGCGCGACGATCAGCAGCAGCCGCAGCAGCAAGCGCCGCGACAGGCGCAGCGGAGTCAGCAGGCCGCGCCGCCGGATGATTTTGACTCGGAAATTCCCTTCCTCCCCCTGCATCACCTCGCTGGGGCATAAGCCCATTCAGGAGCGCCGCATGAAGCACTGTGCTAAGTGCGGCGATCAGAAAGCAGATACTGACTTCTATAACCGCGACAAGACCTGCAAGGAATGTCGCAAGGCAGCCGTGCGCGCGAATTACGCACGGAACCGTGAAGCGTATCGCGAGTACGAGCGCCGCAGAGCAAACCTGCCACACCGAATCGAAGCCAGAAGGAACTATCAGCAAACCGAGAGCGGCAAGGCCCGCATAAAAGCCGCACAGCAGGCCTACACCCAGCGGAATCCTGGGAAAAGAGCCGCAGCATGGACGGTTGATAACGCTGTCAGGGACAAGCGGCTATGGAAGTCTCCGTGCTGTATGGCTCCCGGATGCTTCAGCACAGACCGACTACACGGACACCACGTCGACTATGACAAACCGCTTTCGGTTGTCTGGCTGTGCGTCTCGTGTCACTCGAAACTGCATCGCGACTTCACCATGAAGCAGCGCGCCGCAGCCTGATCCACCCCGGGCGCCCCGCGCGCCCTCCTCCCGGTACATCCCAATGCAAGAGTTCAAGTACGACCGCGTTCACACGCCGGCCGCGCACGAGGCTGCGCGCCAGGAAATCGCGCAGAAAATGGCAGCGTTTGAGGTTGCGAACGGGCCAGTGAAAACACTGCCGATCCGCGTAGAGGAAAAACTCATCCCCTACCGAATCACCTGCCCGGAGAAGAAGCAAGCGGCGCGAGCAAAGGCCGTGGCGACCAGAAAGGCGCGATCGGTGGCGGCATGAGCAGGACATTGAAAGGCCGGCTTGTCCGGCGCGAGATCAACGGCATCAGCGAAAAGCTCTGCGGCTGCTGCAATGAGTGGAAGCCGCTGGACGATGATCACTTCCAGTTCATCAAGACGACTGGCGTCTGGCAGTGCTACTGCCGCCCGTGCCTTTACGCAAAGGCTGTAGCGCGGGCACAGGCTCGAAGGAAGGCAGCATGAGCCAGAACTGGAGAGCAAGAGTCGCCGCCGAGTTCGGCCAGCCGCTGAACAGCCTGATTCAGGGATTCAAGGATGCAGGGCACAGCGTCAACTCAACCGCGCAGATCATCGGCATCAGCCCCCACACGCTTCGGCGCCACTGCGAGCGCGTAGGGATTGAATTCGAGCGAGGCGTGCAGCGCCCTGACAGGCTGCCGAAGCCCGCCATGGTCATCCAACCAAAGATGCGAATGCTGACCTTCGCCGGCCAGACGCTCCACCTGCGGGAATGGGAGCGCCGCACAGGAATTCATCACACGACGCTGATCTATCGCCTTGACCGCATGGGATGGAGCGTAGAGCGCGCACTGACTCAGCCGGTCGGCCTGATCAAGCCGAAAGGCGGCCGAGACCACTGGAAGCGAAAGGCCGCCTAGCGTTTCCGCTGCCGCCCACAGGAGGCCCCATGCGACCCAAGACCCAAATCTGGCTGCACAAGCCGACCAACACCCGCCACTACATTGCCGGATCGAACGGTGCCGCGTTCCTGATGCAGGCGCTGAGCGGCTTCCGATGGGCACCCGAGGCGGAACTCTGCAATCACGACATCTGGAGCAAGGTATGAACGACACACTGAAGGTAGCCGGGCGAATCGGCGCTGAGCTGGGGGCTGCGAAGGCGGAGAACGAGAGGCTGCGCGAGCTGATAGAAGACGCAGGCCGTGAATTACAGGCGTGGGTGGATTCATTCCCGCGCGCAAGCCATCACCAAGCAAACGCTATTATTGCCCGCATAGGCGCTGCCCTATCCCAGAAGGCCGAGCCCACCGACACCTACACCGCCGTCGACATGGCCACAGCCGCAGCGCAGGGGTTCAGGGATGGGCAGGCGGCAGCAGAGCCAGCCCCGGCGCAGGATGAGCGGGAGGCGTTCGAGGCACACATGCGCCTTGGGGGCTATAGCAATCCAGAAAAGCGCGCAGACGGTTCTTACGTCAGCTCTGCGATGGAGCTTTGGTGGCAGGGATGGAAGGCCCGTGCCGCCCGCCGCGCGCAGACCGAGCAGCAGCCGAAGGAAGAGATACCTAAGCCAGACGGCTGGGTTGCGGCTGGCCGTTTCTTTACGGACCGCGACGAAGCTATCGCAGCAGCCGAGAAGACCCCGTGCGTCGATGTCTACCTTCGGCCTTCACTGCTTACCGTTTTGGCCAGAAGCGCAGAGCGGCAGTCAGTGGCCGAAGAGCTTGCGAGGCTTCTCAGCCAGGCGAACTGTGACATTCGCCAGTTGAACGCCGCCCCCATCGAGCAGACCGCCCCGCAAGGCAAGTTCCGCATGGGCGACCTCGTGAAGAAGTCCAGCGGCAGCGAGTGGGAAGGCCGCGTGGTTGGCTATTACCGCACCGAGCAGACCCAAGAGGGCTACGCAGTCGAGAGCAGCGCCCATCGCAACAGCGTGCAGATTTACCCGGCTAAGGCATTGGAGGCAGTCGAATGAGCGAAGAACTGAAGCCGTGCCACTGCGGTTACGACGGCGCGCTCGCTGGGATGCGGCACAGCGGCTACCTATCGCTGGCCTGCCCAAAGTGCAATCGGACGGTGGAAGCATTCACCGTCTTGGGATTGGCTGAAAGCTGGAACAAGCCTAAGGAAGCCGCCGCCCTGGCTGCGAAGGAGGCGATCCAGTGACACCGCCTAGGATTCGCGGCCTTGTCGACAAGCTGGGACGGGCTGTGCGGATGGAGATATACGCCAAGCCTGCTGACAAGCGAACCCGCAAAAATGAAGTGCTACAGGCAAAAATGGAGCTTCTGAAGGCGTTTGCGATTTTTGCCCAAAGACCAGTAAATCCTGCCGAATAACCCCGCATCACCCCATCCCATTACATACAGCCTGCCGGCGTGAGTCGGTGGGGAGGATTTGCACGCCATGAGCTTAGACGTTTACCTCACAGACGAAGACGGCGCCTGCCTCTACGACGCCAATATCACCCACAACCTAAACAAGATGGCTGGCGAGGCCGGAATATATGAGCCGCTGTGGCGCCCGGACGAAATCGGAGTCACCAAGGCTAGTCAGTTGATCGAGCCGCTGCGTGCAGGTCTTGCACAGCTGGTCGAACGACCAAGCCATTTTGAACAGTTCGACTCGCCGAATGGATGGGGTCGATACATTCACTTCGTGCCGTTCGTTTCGCGCTACCTTGAGGCGTGCATCGCCAATCCAGACGCCAACGTGCGGGTCAGTCGGTAGGAGACAGCCATGACAGAACAAGCACACGCCGAGTTCGAAACCTGGTGGGCCCGCCAGCCCCACCGCGAGCAGTTCGAGGACGTGAAGGAGCAGATGCGGAATGTGTGGGTGGCGTCTAGGCAGGAGGCGGTGATTGAGCTGCCTGGCAAGTATGACAAGGCCGAAACTCAAGGCGCTGAGGCGTGGAACCTATGCCACGACTGCTGTGCCAATGCCGTCAAGGCGGCCGGTTTCAAGGTGAAGGAGTGAGAGATGGAACCTGAAATTCTGCATGTGCCTGATCTGGCAAAGATGCTCAACAGAACCGAGTGCGCAATTCGCTCAGCAATTCGCGACGGTGCAAACTGGCTGCCGCCTGGATTCAAGCAGGGAGTGCGGCACTGCTGGCGGACCGAGACGGTGCGATCGTTTCTGAAGGCTTACGAGAGCGGCGAACACAAGGCGCCGAAGGTAGGCAGGAAGCGGCGCGAGCCGCCGAAGCTGAGGGGTGTCGCGTGACTAGCCGAGCTTGTCGGCCAGCGCGCTTGGGCAAAGGTGGGTGTAGCGCTGAAGCATTGCGAGGGTCTTGTGCCCGGTAATGCTCGCTACCTCCATCATCGTGAAGCCGCGCTCGAAAAGGCGGCTCGTGGCTTCGTGACGGAGATCGTGGTAGGTCAGGCCGACTACTCCGGCGGCCTTGCAGGCAAGCGGGAAGTAGTTGCTGACGGTCTGAGGCGAAAGGGAGAAGACGCGGCCATTGATCTGCTTCGGCAGTTCGTCCAGCAGCTTGCGTGCCCGGCTCGAAAGCGGCACGAGGCGGCGAGAACCGTTCTTCGTGTCTTCAAGGTGCGCGACCTTTCCCTTTATCTGGTCGCGGCGTAGCAGTACCAGCTCTGATCGGCGCATTGCCGTATCGGCTGCCAGTTCGATAATCACCGGCAGCTCGTGGTGAATCTTTGCGGCCTCGGCGTAGATCCTGCTCAGCTCATCGCTGGTCGGGCGCCTGTCGCGTGACTTGCTTCCTGCAGGCATACGCAGGTTCCGGCATGGGTTTACCAACCCTTCAATCCCCCACTCCTTCGCGGCCACTGTATATAGGTGGCTGATGATGGCCAGGTTCAGGCGAACCGTTGCGGTGGATTTCCCCTCCTTCAGCCTTTCATCACGCCAGGCGGCCAGGTCAGAAGACTTGAGCGAGGCCAGCGACTTCTCCGCCAGCGGATCTTCCATCCACCGCTTTATGCGGACGCCCTCTTGCTTCTCACCCTTCTTGTGATCGCTTACCTCGCGCCGGTACCGCTTCAGCGCCTCGGCTAGTGTCGTGCTTTCGGCCTCGCGGATATCCACGAATCGCGCACGCGACATATCCCCTTCGATCTCGGCCGCCCATCGCTGGGCTTCTGCCTTGGTGTCAAAGGTAGCTGATAGGGTTGGATATCCTTTGCGGCGAACCTGGGCACGCCAGGAGCTTCCGCGCTTCTCGAAATAGGCCATGCGGGGGAATCTATGGGGGAGCGTAGGGGAGCGTCAAGCGAAGCCATTCCCCCGGATTTGCACCAATCTGCGCACCAAAGAAAAAGGGCTTGGAGGTCGAAACCCGCCAAGCCCTTGATTTCACTGTGTTAGTGGCGGAGAGATAGGGATTTGAACCCTAGGTACCCGCGAGGGTACAACGGATTTCGAATCCGTCCCGTTCGGCCACTCCGGCATCTCTCCAGCGGCGCGCATCATAGCAGCTGGATCGGGTTTGTCGAACCCCAACTGCACAGATTTTTTACCGTTTTCAGCCTCTTGCGGCTGAAGCTGAGCAGACTCTGCCCAGCCTAGCCGGGCCGCTTGTCGCTCAGGCCGTCAGACGGGTAAGTGCCTCGCGGTACTTGTCCGCAGTCTTCTGCGCGACGTCTGCCGGAACGGCTGGCGCCGGCGGCTGCTTGTTCCAGCCGGTGGATTCCAGCCAGTCACGAACGAACTGCTTGTCGAAGCTCGGCGGGTTCTTGCCTTCCTCGTAGCTATCGGCTGGCCAGAAGCGGCTGGAGTCGGGGGTCAAGACTTCGTCCATCAGCGTCAGCGTGCCATCTTCATCCAGACCGAATTCGAACTTGGTGTCGGCGATGATGATGCCGCGTGTGGCTGCGTATTCGACCGCTGCGCTGTAGAGCGCAATGGAAACGTCGCGCACCTGGGCGGCCAGCTCGCTACCGATGATGGCTTGGCATTGCTCGAATGAGATGTTCTCGTCGTGATCGCCCACAGCAGCCTTGGTCGAGGGCGTGAAGATCGGCTGCGGCAGCTTGGCAGCTTCCTTAAGGCCGGCCGGCAGCTGGATGCCACAGACGGTGCCGCTCTTCTGGTACTCCTTCCAACCGGAACCGACGATATAGCCGCGCACGATGGCCTCTACCGCGACCGGCTTGAGGCGCTTGGCGACGACGGCACGCCCTTCTACCAGCGCCAGCTCGTCAGCCGGTACCACGTCCTCGACCTTGTCGCCGGTGAAGTGATTGGGAATCAGACCCTTGAGCTTGTCGAACCAGAAGTTGGAAATGGCGGTAAGGATCTTGCCCTTCTCCGGGATCGGCTCGGCAAGGATCACGTCGAACGCCGACAGGCGATCGGTGGCGACCATGAGCATGCGTTTGTCGTCGATCTCGTAGAGGTCGCGAACCTTGCCCGAGTAGATCTTCTTCAGGCTGAGGGCGGTGGGAGTGGTCATACGCAAAACTTCCGCAGTTGGCAGGTCGGCAGAAACGAAACAGGCGAAACCATGGGTTTCGCCTATCCGTGTTCGTGTAACGGGGCAGCTCGCAGTCAGCCCAGGTTGTCTTTGATCAGACTGAGCACACGACGGGCGACGTCCGCTGGCGCGACAGTGTCGATGCTCTTGTCCAGCGTTACCTGGACGCCATTACCGGCACGTGTCAGGCGCACCTGATAACGCTCGGCCCGCGCCTCGATCTCATCCTT
>SWCC01000793.1_pt1 | contig 27312 bp, 20 predicted proteins | sample 4692971 | NCBI WGS metagenome assembly SWCC01 (sample SAMN10267277, study PRJNA491770) | bioreactor metagenome | isolation source: DHS bioreactor inoculated with subseafloor sediment | place: Japan: off Shimokita Peninsula | collected 2006-08 | reverse complement strand
GGAAAATATTCCGGTGCAGTCATCCTCGGGCGATGGACTGGTCTCGGCAAGAATTTTTTGCAAGCATGATGATGATTTTGATTCTTTTATCAATGTGTGTTATTCCACAAGCGGCTCTGGAGCAGGGGCTTCGTGGCATGCCGCTTCGCTTTCCACGGCAGTGACCGCTTTTTATTTCGACGGGGCTTTCCAGCCTCTTACGCCGCCGGAAGTGGATAATGCGCAGTATTTTCAGTTGGGCACGGTGCTTAATCCCGTTATAACCTCTTCCGGCACCCGCACGGCGCTGGATGTTAAATGGGAAAGCGCCCATGATCTTCCCGGCGGTTTATACGGAAGCGTTTTTCTGAGAACAATCGTCAAGGATGTATACGGCATTGAGCAATTCGCTCCGGCCGTATCGGATCCTTTTAGCGTGGACAATTTGAAACCTGTTCCCGAAAGCGCGGTCTATGATCACGGCTCAGAGGATTATGGGGCATCTTCAGGCAAGTTAACCATTTATTGCAATAAAAGTTCAGATTTGATTTTATACGATAGTATTTTTATATCGACATCGGCCGCCTTTCCGAATGAATATTCTCCGGCGATATGCCTTGATGAAGCGGAATATGATTCTGTTTCATCTTCTTCAACTCTTTACTTTCACTTGTCTGACGAAAAATGGCGTCAGATAGCGCTGTGGGGAAGAGACGCAGTGCATTTGTATATTCATTTTTCGTCATTGGCTCTCAAAGATTCTGCCGGTAATGTTTCTGATAAAACAAGCATGGAAACATCTTGGGCAAAGGACAATAATCCGCCTGTAATAAATGATAACGCTTTTTACGCGCAGAATGAGAGCGATCCGGCAAAGATGTCAGGTTTCAGGCTGCAGTTCAGCGACGAAATGTCCGGCTGGGCGGAAAACATCGCTTATCTTCTGTCTCTTTACACTTCCACGGCTGTGCCCGAAACGCCCGTGACTTTTGAAGACGGTCTCGTGATAAGTTCCGTTTCTGCGAATATTTTCTGGTTTTATCCATCGGAGGAAAAGCACATAGAGATTTTAAATCTCGGCGTAACAGAACTTTATCTGGCCTGCGGCAGTATAGGATACGATTATTCGGGAAACTGGCTGCAGAATATAGTTCAGGCCAACGCCGTCTCCGTTCCTCTGACGAGGGAAACAGGCGCTCCGTGGATCATGGATTATTCGCCGTCAGCTTCAGCAAAGGCGGATCCTGAAAACACCGATATATGGATCCGTTTCAGCGAATCTCTCTATTCTGACTCTGTAACGGATACGGACATTTATCTGACGAAAATCAGAAATTCGGAAGGCGAGTATATCTCTGAAAATGTACCGGCAGGGATAAACTATATTTCTTCGGCGTGTTTGATAACGGTTTCCCCGTATGCGTTTTTGGAATACGGTTGCACTTACAGATTAACTGTTACGAGTGCGGTTTGCGACATGTCGCTGAACCATATGCTTCAGGGTTTTTCCTCTGATTTTGAAACGCTGTTTGATTTTGCATCCGGTTTTACGCTCTCCACGGGGGCGGTGTCTGTCGTCGTTTCTCCTAACGCTCTTTCGGGTTCGGGAAGAATAGAAATGACTCTTGATGAAGATGACGAAAAGATAAACGCCGCTTTTTTGCGCGAAAGCGCTCTGAATGAAGTGTCGCACCGCAGAATTATCGGGGGGGTGGTGACAATTGAACTTTACGATGATTTTGATAATTTGATTTCAACTTCTTTTGCCAACACGGTGACTTTGTCTTTCAGTTATGATGACGACGGCAACGGTTTTCTCGACGGCTTGGCCCCCCCGGTGAGGGTGGATTCTCTATCCATATACCGGCTTTCGGATACGACGTCATGGATTCGGCTTCCGAACTCAAGGCTCGTTAAATCTCAAAAAAAAGTGAGTGCGGAGCTAAGGCATTTTTCAAGCTACGCCCTTATGGGCGGACCTCTTTACGGCATAGGAGACGCTCATCCCTATCCGGTGCCGTACAGAAAGAGCGAAGACATAGGCAACGGAATAAGATTCGCTTTTCCTTCGGGCAGCGACGCTGAAATAAAAATATACGATATAATGGGGCGGCTTCTCAAAGGATTCAGCTACACCGACGCCATAGCGCCTGTTCCAGGGTCTTTCACCGGCTGGACGGATGTAAAACTTCCCTCGGGGGTTTATATTTACAGAATAAAATCAGGCGAGAATGAGAAGAGAGGCAAGCTGGTGATTATACAATGAAACTGAAGTCTTGCTTTATGTTATTGCTTGCTTGGGCGGTCTTTTGGGGAGCGCCGTCAAGCGCTTCGGACACCTCGTTTCTGGCTATGCTTTTTGTTCCGGCGGATCCTTTGAGTCTGGCTCTGGGCGGAGCTAACGCTTCTGTTCCAGGCCCATCTTCTTTTTTGATTAATCCCTCACACGCCGCGGGCGTTACGAGGCCTTCTATCAGCGCCGCTACGGTTTTGTGGTGGGAGGATATATCGCTGCGTAGCGTTACAGCATATTTTCCGGTGAATGCCGCTTTTACCGCCGGATTTTATTCGCTGACTTCGGATTACGGAAGCATTGACGCATACAGCGCTCTTGATGCGCCCATGGGTTCGATTGAAGCCTGCGATTCGTTCTTATCCGCGGGCGCGGGTTACCGTTCGTTGCGGGGACGCTACGGCCTGAGTTTTGTCAGGCTGAGCCAGAGATTATCGGCCGAAAATGAGGGAAGCGCCGCGGCTTTGCTTTGCGGCGCGGAATACAGACTTTGGTTTTTAAACACGGGCTTTTCATATTTTCTGCCCTTGAGCAAAATGGATTTCGGCGGCGGCGCATCCCCTCAGGAAATTCCCTCAATTGTGAGAGCGGGCGCGAATTGTAATTTTCTGGGAAGCCGGTTGTCAGCGGCCTTCACGTTTCCTTCCGGGGGCGGAGCCTTTCAGTCTTTCGGCGCCGAAATTCCCATAGGGAAAATGTTGAATTTTCGCGCGGGGATGAACACAATTGATTCCGTTATGGGTTTCAGCGCGGGGGTAGGGCTGAAATATGACAGATTTTCATTTGATTACGGTTTCGGCTCTGCTGAGTTAGGCGATGCCGCGCACGCTGTTTCCTTTTCGGTGAGATTGGGATATTCCACATTAAAAGTGCGGCTTTACCGTGAAGCCAAATATTTTTTCAAACAGGGTTTCTATGAAAAATCCCTGCAAAAACTTAGTGAGGTTTTGATCCTTGATCCTGATTATACAAAAGCGAAAATATTATCCGCGAAGATCGCGAAAATCACTTCCCGTTTAGAAAATCCTTCCACAAAAGAATAGCGATAATGGTTTTTGAGTCGCCTATTTTATTTTTCCTGACCATCTCAAGAGCCTCTTCCAGCTCAAATTCTTTTTTTTCTATAAATTCGTCGTCGTCGGGTTCAGCGCCGACGTTTTTTAGATTGACAGCGGCGTAAACATATATTGTTTCCGTTGAAAAAGCTGCGCTGGGCTGGTATTTTGACAGAAGAATAAATTTCCCAGCACTAAGACCCGCTTCCTCTCTCAGCTCCCTTTTTATGCACGCAAGAGGTCTTTCGCCGGGGGACATTTTACCAGCCGGTATTTCAAGAGTGAATTTTCCCGCGGGATAGCGGTATTGCCGTATCAGGACAATTCTGTTTCCCGGCAGAACAGGCAGAGCTCCCGCCGCGCCGGGATGGCCTGTGTATTCTCTGATCGCTGTTTTGCCGTTCTGAATAAGGACGGTGTCGGCTAAAAAATCAATGGCTTTGCCCTTATATATTCTTCTTTTTCTGACGAGTTTTTCTTTTTTTAACATTTTCAATATTATCAAAAGGTGTCTGCTCTTGCAATATGACACGTTTTTGGGTGGGGACAAGCCCCACCCCTACGCGGGGAAGAGTTATTTAAGCCTTGCCGAATGGACACTGATTTAATATTATTTGGACTGAATTATGGGCGATATATTAAGTGCGATAGTGAGACAGAGAAAAAGAGATGTGCGCGAAGCCGAAAAAAGGCTTCCGCTGGGGCGTCTGAAATCGTTAATAGGGCGTGTTCCGAAAGCAAGGGATTTCGCATGCGCACTGCGCCGCAGGCCCTATTCGCTGATAGCTGAAATAAAGAAGTCGTCGCCATCGGAAGGCGAAATTGTGAGGCGGTTTAATCCTGTGAAGTTAGCCGAAGTTTATGCTGCCTCCGGCGCTTCGGCGATTTCTGTGCTGACGGAGCACAGTTTTTTCGGCGGTTCGGCGGATCTGATAGAAGAAGTGAAGAAGAGCTGCCGTCTGCCTGTGCTGAGAAAGGATTTTATTTTTTCGGAATATCAGATTTACGAATCCAGATATTACGGCGCCGATGCCCTGCTGCTGATTGCGAGGATCTTGAAAAAAGAAATGTTAAAAAAGCTTTTTGATTTGACAAAAAAGCTTGGAATGACGCCTTTGGTGGAGCTTTACGGCGGACGGGATGCGGAAAAAATAAAGGGTATGAAAATACCTGTGCTGGGGGTAAACACGAGGGACCTCAAAAGCGGTGAAATCAGTTTCGCGAAAGCATCTGCCATTGCCGGAAAGACAGATGCGGAAACGCTTGTGTGCGAAAGCGGTGTGAAAAGCAGGAGAGATATAGATGAGGCGAGGGAAGCGGGATTTAATTCTTTTCTCGTCGGTACGGCCATCCTCAAAAGCAAAAATAAAAGAAGATTTATAAGGAGTTTGACAAAAAAATGAAAAAATTAAAATCAAAAAAAAACTCACCCCGTAAAGGCGTAAGAATAGCCATTGTCGGTTCGGGCTATGTGGGTCTTGTCAGCGGAATATGTTTTGCTGAGATAGGGCACAGGGTTATCTGCGTTGACAACAACAGGGAAAAAATTAAAAAACTGAAAAAGGGAATAATGCCGATTTATGAGCCCGGCCTTGATAAGCTTCTGAAGAAAAATATGAAAAACGGCAGGCTTTCTTTTTCGAATTCCGTGAGAAAAGCCGTGCCCGTTTCAGAAGCGATTTTTATAGCGGTCAACACGCCGCCCCGGCCTGACGGTTCCTGTGACCTGCAGTATGTGGAAGCGGTTTCCAGGGAAGTGGCGCTTTCCATGAACGGCTATAAAGTTATTGTTGAGAAATCCACGGTTCCCGCCCAGACCGGCCGGAAAATAAAACAGACGGTCAAAATATACAACAGGGGAAATATGCCTTTTGATGTTGTGTCCAATCCCGAGTTTTTGAGGGAGGGGAAGGCCATAGACGATTTCCTCAATCCCGATAGAATAGTGATAGGCGTTGAAAGCAAAAAAGCGGAAGAGCTTATGCGTAGAATTTACGCCACCGTAAAAGCGCCTTTGATAGTGACGAACACGGAAACTTCGGAACTCATAAAGCACGCTTCCAATTCTTTTCTCGCGACAAAGATTTCTTTTATCAACGCCGTAGCCAACATAGCCGAAAGAGTGGGCGCGGACATAAAGGACATTTCTCTGGCCATGGGGCTTGATAAAAGAATAGGCGGCCGTTTTCTCGACGCCGGAATAGGTTTCGGGGGCTCCTGTTTTCCCAAAGATGTTCTCGCTTTTATACACATGGCGCGGGCTTCGGGCATAGATTTCAGAATGCTTAAAGAGGTTTATGGCATAAACGAGCGTCAGCGTCTGACGGTGATAGACAAGCTCAAGGACATAGTGTGGAACATAGAGGGTAAAAAAGTTGCCGTCTGGGGTCTTGCTTTCAAGCCGGACACGGATGATCTGCGCAACGCCCCCGCCATAGATATTGTCAGGGAGCTTCTTAAATTTGACGCGCAGGTCTGCGTTTACGATCCTGTCGCCATGGATGGTTTTAAAAAAATAATGGGGAAGAACAAAAATCTTAAATATGCGCCGGCTCTGTCAGCCGTAAAAGGCGCGGACGCGCTTATGCTTCTGACGGAATGGGACGAGTTCGCTAAAGCCGATATGAAAAAGGTGAAGTCTCTTATGAGAGTGCCGGCTCTCATAGACGGCAGAAATCTTTATGATCCCGAAAAAATGAAAAAACTGGGGTTCCTTTACAGGGGGGTGGGAAGAATATGAGAATTGTTATCACCGGCGGCGCCGGCTTCATAGGCTCGCATTTGTGCGACAGGTTTTTGAAAGAGGGCGCCGAGGTTATCTGCCTGGACAATCTGATCACAGGCTCCGTTGAGAACATAAAACATCTGTTTGACGACAGAAAATTTTCTTTCATTGAGTATGATGTGACAAACTACATTTATGTTGACGGAAAAGTTGACGGAATACTGCATCTGGCTTCCTGCGCCTCGCCTGTTGATTATCTTAAATTCCCTATACAGACTTTGAAAGTGGGGTCGCTTGGCACGCACAAGGCGCTGGGTTTCGCAAAAGCCAAAAAAGCCGTTTTCCTTATGGCTTCCACTTCCGAGGTTTACGGCGACCCGCTTGTAAATCCGCAGAAAGAGGAATACTGGGGAAATGTCAATTGCGTGGGGCCGAGAGGCGTTTATGACGAGTCAAAAAGGTTTTCCGAAGCATTGACCATGGCTTATCATTATTCCCATGGGGTCGACAGCAGAATTATCAGGATTTTCAACACTTACGGACCGAGGATGAGAGCCCATGACGGCAGGGTTGTTCCAGAGCTGATAAATCAGGCTCTTGAAGGAAAAGCTCTGACAGTTTTCGGAGACGGCTCTCAGACGAGAAGCTTCTGTTACATAGACGATCTTGTGGAAGGTATTTACAGGCTTTTCAGAAGCTCTGAAAATAACCCTGTGAACATCGGCAATCCCGACGAGAAAAAAATAATAGATTTTGCCGGAAAAATAATTGAGATAACCGGAAGCCAGAGTGAAATCGTTTTCGGAGAACTTCCCGCGGATGATCCCAAAGTCAGATGCCCCGACATAAGCCTGGCGGAAAAAATTCTGGGGTGGAGGCCGAAAGTTTCTCTTGAAGAAGGTTTGCGCAGCACCGTTGAATATTTTAAATCGCGGGGCAAAGGAAAGGAGAATAAATGATACCGATAACGGATTTGGGACAGCAGTACAATGAGATAAAAGATGAAATCGCGCCGGCGGTGGAGAAAGTGCTGGCGGAAGGCAAATACATTCTCGGTCCGGAAGTCACGGAGCTTGAGGAAAGAATAGCCGCCTACTGCGGGGTTTCCTGCGGAGTCGGCGTCGCCTCAGGAACGGACGCTCTCGTTCTTTCGGTCGTCGCCGCCGGTATAGGCGAAGGCGACGAGGTGATCACCACGCCTTTTACATTTATAGCGACCATAGAGGCTGTGATAAGAGCGGGCGCAAAACCGGTTTTTGCCGATATAGACGCGAAAACCTATAATATAACCCCGTCGGCGATTGAATCAAAAATCACATCTAAAACAAAAGCTATTATGCCTGTTCATCTTTACGGGCTTCCATGTGATATGACAGCCATAATGGAAATAGCGGAAAAACACAGCTTAACCGTGATAGAGGACTGCGCTCAGTCTTTCGGCGCCGCCATAGAAGATAAGAAAGCAGGGAGTTTCGGGGATTTCGGCTGTTTTAGTTTTTTCCCTGCTAAAAACCTCGGCTGTTACGGCGACGGGGGAATGGTTGTCACGGATAATAAAGATTACGCGCAGAAATTAAAACTCCTGCGCATGCACGGTTTTTCCGCCGACTACAATTACCGCCTTCACGGTTTCAACAGCCGGCTGGACACGATACAGGCCGCCATTGTGAATGTGAAAATGAATCACATAGACGGATGGATTGATAAGCGCCGGGAAAACGCCGCGAAGTATGCGGAATGTCTTATGGATGTTAAGGAAGTGGAGGTGCCGTTTATGCCGTCAGGATACAGGCACGCCATGAATTATTATGCTTTGCGCATTCTCTCCGGGCGCGAAAAGAGAGACGGCTTGAAAAAATATCTTACGGATAAGGGGATAGGCAATAATATTTATTATCCGCTATCGCTGCATTTGCAGGAGATATGCGCTGATATGGGATATAAGGCGGGCGATTATCCCGTTTCGGAAAAACTCCAGAACGAAATAATAAGTCTCCCCATGTACCCTGAGCTTGGAGTTGAAAACATAGAGCTTATATGCGGGGAGATAAGAAAATATTTCAGTGTTTAGAAAAATTTGGTAAAATCAAAAAATGGAGGATACGGCACAATGACGCAGGATGACAGGATGGACGACGAAATAGATCTGGGACAGATATTTATGGTTTTGTGGGGAAGAAGGAAGCTTATAGCTTTTTTCACGGCGGGAGCTTTTATGGCAGGTCTTATTTTTTCGCTCCCGGTTCCCAAAGTGTATGAAAGCCACTCAATGATAATGATAACGCCTTCAAAAATGGAGTTTATAAAAAACCCTCTTAACGCGTCTTTGAGTCTTGATTTAAGCGGAAAAGATAAACGTGCAGGCTCTATTTCTCTCATTGATCATCTTGCTCTTCTGACATCGGGCGATGTTGTCGAGAGTATAGCCGGTGAAATAAATTTGGAAGAGATAAAAAAGATAAATGTCGCGGGGATGCTTTTTCCGGAAAGAATAAAAGGCAGCTCAATGATAACGCTGATAGTTAAGGGAGGGGATCCTGTCCTCTGTGCGCGCGTTGCCAACATCTGGGCGAAAGTTTATTTGAACAAGGTCATAGGCATGATCTCGGGTGAGACAGAGGCGTCGCAATCTTTTCTTTACAGTGAATTAAAAAAAGCCGAGGCCGAAATGGTTTCGGAAGAACAGAAACTTTCGGCATTTAATATCAAAAACAATGTTGAAATGAAAGGAAGCGAGCTTGCCGTAAAAAAAGCGAAGCTGAAAACCATTCAGTCAAATATTATAGGAAATGAGAAAACACTGGAAATCAAACGGATACGTCTGGTAATTTTGAATGATGAAATAAAAAAGCACAGTCAGTATAAGAGACAGGCCAAAGCCGTGGTGGATGATGTTCTCTGGAAGGAAATTGCCGAAGGTAAGGACGCCTCTTCTCTGAAAGGAAAAAAGGTTTACTCGGAAGAGATCAATCCCATTTACCGGAAACTTGAATCGGAAATTTCGAATGTTTCTGTTGCAATAGGATTTCTTTCAAAAGAATTAAATTATCTGAAAGCGGAAAAAAGAACTCTGAGCAAAGACGTAAATATGCTCGCTGCGGATGTTACGGTGCTGAAAATCAAGAAAAATAAAATTTCGAGAGTTTATAATATCGCAAAAACCAGATATAATTCTATTTTCTCGCGCATGACCGAGGCCTCAATCGCTTCAGCGGCGAAGCTGGGGGATGTTAAAATTATTTCTAAAGCGGATGTTCCCGCAGGCCATGTTTCACCGAATAAAAAGAAAATTGCCGTTTTCGCTGCCGCGGGAGGAATGTTCGCGGGTGTGATGGCGGCTTTTCTCGCCGCATTTGTAGAAAAGCAGAAATTTGCCGCATGAAATTTTGCCGCAAACGCGGAAAAAATTTCTGAATAAAAAGGAAGGGAATATGAAAAAAGCGCTTATCACGGGCATTACCGGTCAGGACGGTTCGTACCTGGCGGAATTTCTTCTGTCAAAGGGATACGAGGTTCACGGAATTATAAGAAGGGCTTCCACTTTTAACACCCACAGGATAGATCATCTTTATGTGGATCCTCACACGAAAGGGGGTAATTTTTTTCTCCATTACGGTGATTTGTCCGACGGAGAGCAGATAACAAGCGTTATTTACAATTTAAAGCCGGATGAAATATATCATCTCGGGGCGCAGTCCCATGTGCGGGTGAGTTTTGACATACCTGAATACACCGGGAATGTGACGGGGCTGGGCACGACGAGGATTCTTGAGTCGGTGAGGAAAAGCGGTATAAAAACAAAATTTTATCAGGCATCTTCATCTGAAATGTTTGGAGCGGCTCCTCCCCCGCAGGGTGAGCTGACGCCCTTTAAGCCGCAAAGCCCCTATGCCGCGGCCAAGCTTTATTCCTATTGGCTTGTGCGCAATTACAGGGAAGGCTATAAGCTTTTTGCCAGCAACGGCATACTTTTTAATCATGAAAGCCCGCGCCGCGGCGAAACCTTCGTGACAAGGAAGATAACGAGAGCCGTTGCCGCTATTCTCAAAGGAAAGCAGAAAAAAATTTATCTGGGAAATCTGGACGCGAAAAGAGACTGGGGTTTTGCTCCCGAATACTGCGAGGCCATGTGGCTTATGTTACAGCAGGACTCGCCTGACGATTACGTCATTGGCACGGGCGAAAGTCATTCCGTGCGGGAGTTTGTGGAAAAAGTTTTCGGCTATGCCGGTATTGAAATAAAATGGAGCGGCGGGGGAGTGAAAGAAAAGGGGATCGCCGGGGAAGTCGGCGAAAATGTCAGCTCTGTGAAAACAGGCGACACCCTTATTGAAATAGACCCCAAGTATTTTCGCCCCACGGAAGTGGATTATCTGAAAGCCGATATAAGGAAAGTGAAAAAAAATTTAAACTGGGATCCCAGAATAACTTTCGGTGAACTTGTGAAGATAATGCTTGATTACGATATGAAGCTTCTCGGTATGCAGCCGAAAGGCGAAGGAATAGCTATTTCCAAAGCGAAAGGATTCACATACACGGAGCATCAGGTTTCTTTTGTATCAGAAACAGACAAATAATGGATTTTGAAAAAGTTTTTCCCCCTATTGTAGAGAAGTTTGAAAAGAATGAGAGGTGAAAATTTTAAGCTGTGAATAAAAACTCAAAGATATATGTCGCCGGACACAACGGTCTTGTGGGTTCGGCGCTTACGCGGAATCTGAAAAGAAAAGGTTATCTCAACATTGTCTGCCGTTCTTCGAAAGAGCTGGATCTTACCCGCCAGGCGGCGGTCGAAAAATTTTTTGAAGACGAAAAGCCGGAATATGTTTTTCTCGCCGCCGCGAAGGTGGGGGGGATTCTCGCTAACCTCAGTTATCCGGCTCAATTCATATATGATAATCTTATGATTGCCGCCAATGTCATTCACGCGTCATATAAGTATTCTGTGAAGAAACTTTTGAATCTCGGATCTTCCTGCATATATCCCAAAAACTGCCCTCAGCCGATGAAGGAGGAATATCTTTTAACAGGCGCCCTCGAATTTACGAACGAGCCCTACGCCGTGGCGAAAATAGCGGCCATTAAACTTTGCCGCTATTACAACTCTCAGTACGGCACGGATTTTATTTCCGTGATGCCGACAAATCTTTACGGTGAGAACGACAATTTTAATCTGGAAACGGCTCATGTGCTGCCCATGCTCACAAGAAAATTCCATCTGGCGAAACTGCTTTCCGAAGGCGATTTTGAGGGTATCAAAAAAGACCTCGTAAAATATCCTCTCGGTTTCGGTTATGATACGGGCGGGTGTGATAATGATTCCCTGGTGAAAATTCTCGGAGAACTCGGAATCAGCGGAGATTGCGTTTATATCTGGGGAACGGGCAAACCTTTCAGAGAATTTCTAAATTCCGATGTTCTGGCGGATGCCTGCGTTTTTCTGTTGGGAAACAAAAATTACAAAGACATAGGGGAGTTTGTTAACATAGGTGTCGGCAAAGACAAAACAATTGCCGAATATGCCCGGATAATAAAAAACACGGTCGGTTTCAAAGGCGAAATTCGCCATGATCTTTCAAAACCCGACGGTACCCCCCGGAAACTCCTTGATGTTTCCCGTCTCAATGCGCTCGGCTGGAAGAGTCGTATAGATATAGAAACCGGCCTGAAAAATTATTATCAGAATTATGCGGGAAAATAAGTCTGCGCCTGCTTGCGGGGGGATTGAAATAGAATTGCCCGCATTTTTCAGGCAGGGGGAACAATGGAAAAGGCAGCCGGTAATTATGTAAAGACAGGTTTTTTCGCGCTTGCGATGGCTTTCATGGAAGCGGCCGTTGTCATTTACCTGAGAGCGCTTTATTACCCGGAAGGTTTCGCTTTTCCTCTTGCTGTCATGGCGCCGGGGATTCTTATGACGGAGATTATCAGGGAAATAGCCTCGATAATAATGATAATTTCCGTTGCATATCTTGCGTCAGGGGATTTTTACGGGCGTTTTGCGGCATTTCTTTATATTTTTGCGTTATGGGATATATTTTATTATGTTTTTCTCAAGGCTCTTATACTCTGGCCGGTTTCTCTGCTTGAATGGGATTTACTTTTTCTTATACCGGTTCCATGGCTGGGGCCCGTCCTCGCGCCGCTGATCTGCTCCTTTACGATGATAGCTCTCGCTGTATTGATAGAAGCCGCCCGATGCCGTTTTCGAAATTTCCGCATAAAGTTTTTTGAATGGGTTTTCCTCTGCACGGGAGCTTTCATAGTGTTTATGTCTTTTATAAAAAATTCCTCTCTTGTGACGGAGGGAGTTCCCCCGCCGGGGGCTGATTTTATGATACCCGCTTTTGGATGGGATATTTTTGTCGCAGGTGAAATTCTGATTATAATTTCAATGATTTTTATTTCAAGGAGAATTTTATATGAAAAAAAATAAATCAGGATTAGAGCTTGAAAAAAAATCCTCGGCGGTGACGCTTTCGGATATGGAAATATTCGTTTTTCCGGAGCTTCTTTACAGTCTTGTTCTCTCTAACATAATGTCGCCTAAAATATGGCGCTGGCGGGAACTGCCCTGGTTCGATGGGATAAAAAAAATGTCCCCTCTGCGCCGGATTCACCGGCTAAAGCAGTTTATAATGGATAATTACGCTTTCAATTTAGATATTGAGACATGGGGGCTCACATCCAAAAGCAGGGAAATGGCGCGTTTTAGAGGTTTTGTCGACGAGAAGACTCTTTCAAAATCAAACGCGCTTTTCGGATATGAAGGCGACAAATATTATTTTGACATAGACATAAGGCGTCATTTCGGTCTTGAGAAATACACAGATGAGATAATCCCCTATTGGAAAACCGAAACGGTGGAGGCGATGGACGCTTTCCGTCATAAGAAATTTTATTCATCGGGCGCCGGTGAATGTGTTTCACTGGCAGCTCTTTATGCCGCGGCGCTTTTTATTGTCGCCGAAATCCCGCTGAAAGACATTTTCCTTATGGGCACTCCTCTTCATTCGCAGAATTTTGTGAATTTGGGAAAAGGTATTCTGACCAACAACAGAAGAATCGTTACCAAAAATATGTGGTTTAACGGCACGGCTCTTTCCCTTAAAGCCCGCAGGGCTCTTGAAAACGAAAAAGTCACTGTCCTCGCCCACGAAAGCGGGTTTATTCACACCCTTTACGAAAAAGCATCCATAGATCCCGGCGCCTACGGGCTTTTCAGAAAAACACTGGGAGACTATCTTAAAACCGAACTCACTCCCTCCGTGCTCGGGGCCTTTCTGCGGCGTCACAGGGCTCTTCACAAATGTTTTCAGGTGAGGTGGCGCATCCGCGGTCATGACCGCTATGTGGGGCTGGACACTTTGTTTGAATATGAGATGAAATATCCGTATTTTTTTACCGACAGCACGAGAAAAGATCTCATCAACACCATCGCGCCCGCGGAATTTCACGCCAGCGCTCTCTCCGGGAGGCTTGTGCTCAATGATATAGAGAGTTATCTTTCCTCTCATCCGCTGGATTTTTCAAATGTAAAAAGCGTTAAAACCTTTGAGGAAAAATTTTCCATAGGCTGCTTCAGTTTCAAAAAACTCATTGCGGCCATTAAAGAATTCTGCGTTACAAACGCGGATCTTCCTGACATCAAAAAGAAAACTCTTATTAAAGAAGCGCCTCTGGAGATAAACCCCGGTATGGACAGAGAACCTATAATAAAGAGGCTCTCCGATATAAGAAACGCGAATGAAACCGTCAATCTTGCATTTTACGCTTTGAGGGATATGAGAGAAACGGAAATTGAGCCTTTTTCCTACGCTGCCCTCACGCGCAATCCCGTGTCGGTGGAAGCTGTGAAGAATATGACAGATAAAGAGGTTCTTACCGCTGTCAGATCTCTTAAAGACGAGTCAATATATGAAGAGGATTACCGTCTGGCTCAGCCGGATGAGCTTTGGAATTTCGGCAGGGGAGACGGCCTTGAAAAGGCTTTTCTTGCCGCCAATATTTTATATAACCGTGATCCGCGGGAAGAATTAAGCATCGAGCTGAAAAAAGACAAAGCTGTTTTAAGACGCGGTAAAATAAAAGAAGTTTTTCCTTCGGTTAAGAAAATAAAGGAAAATAAAATAATTCTGGGCAAAGGGGTCAGGTCTTGACATGTGACATTAATAGAATTTACAAAGATATCAAATGTCAAAACCTGACCCCCCGCATTGTAGCCGCCGTGCTGGCGGGACTTTTTGTTTTCCTCTACAACCTTTCGCCGTCCATATATGTCGGTGATTCAAGTGAGCTCATTGCCGCTTCATCGACGCTGGGAGTGGCGCATCCGCCGGGTTATCCCGTTTTTACGATAATCACTTCGGCTCTGCGGATGATTTTTCCATTTGGAAATATTGCTTACCGCATGAATTTTATAAACGCTCTTTTCGTGTTGTCAGCGATGGTTATTATGTCACGCTGGGCTTCGGCGCCGCTGCTTATTTATTTTTGTCTCTCTCCTCTCGTTTTTTCCGCTGCCGTTTCCTGTGAGGTCTTTACGCTTAATCTTCTTTTCGGGTGCGCAATAATATATCTTTTGTATTCGCCGAAGAGAAAAAACGCTATGGCGGCGGCTTTTCTCTTCGGAATCGGCCTTGCCAACCACCAGACACTCATTCTTATTCTTCCGGGAATTATATATTTGCTGGTTAAAAGAAAAATGTTTGATTTCCGATTTGTCATAATTTTGACGGGCGCTGCTCTTGCGGGTTTTTCAGCGAATATATTTCTTATTATTCGCGCAAGGAGCGGTGCGGTGTTTAACTGGGGGGATCCTTCAGCGTTCAGCGATTTTTTGAGAGTGCTGTTAAGGAAGGATTACGGTACTTTCGCTCTCCACGGAGCGCATCATGCGGTGACGCTCAAGCCTCTTTTAACGTATCCTGCTCTGGGTTTCACTTTTTTCGGGCCTTTATTTGTTTTTGCTCCGATGTTATATGCCTTTAATTTCCGGAAGGCGGAAAATTTCGATCATTTTCTTTTTATATGTTTTCTCTTTTCGGGACCCGTTTTTTTTATGGCGGCGGGACTTTCTTCCCCCGATAGAGCTTTTATTGAGGCAATCACGGAAAGATTTTTTCTTTTTCCATCAACGCTTTTAATCATTCTTACGGGGCGGCTGCTGCGTTTTGCGGCACACAGGAAATTTTTCCTCGCGTTTGCGTGGGCGGGTTCTTTATTTTTTGCGTTTTCCATCTCTGATATTTCACTGAGAAATTTTTATTCGCTGTCCGATTTTGCGGATTCTGTTATCAGAGACGTTCCCGCGGAAGAGGCGCTTGTCATTGAAAAAGGAGCGGTGGGGGACGACCTTATATTCGCGCTGGCTTATAAGAAGTGGGCGCAGAATGTGAAAATGCCCCGTATTTACAGCGTTTACGGCTCTGTTTTTCCGTCGGTCTACGGTGATGATTTCCGAAGGCAGAGTCCCTCGCGGAGATTCGCCGGCAGAATGAAGTTTCTTTCAGGCGGATCAGAAAAATGTTTTTTCGCTTTCTCAAAATCCCAGATACCGTTTTTGGATTATGTTTTTGACGGTTTGCTGTGGAAAAAAACCGTCAAAGAAAAGAATGAGAATGATACTTTCTTCTGGAGGACTTCAGGCCTTAAAAATTACAGGGTGAGATCGCTTGAAATTCTTTATTATTATTTCAGGCTGCTTAAAAAACCTGTACCTGCCGGGGCGAAATTGTGCTCTTATCTTGGCAAGGATATAGGCTGGCTCTTAACGAATATGGGCCCAGTCTGGGCGGTTTTGGGGGAAAGGGAGGAAGCCCGGCGGTCTTACGAAGCGGCTCTTAAGATAAATCCCGAATTACCCCAGGCTCTCAACAATCTCGGTGTTCTTTCTTTCACCGACGGCGATTACGCTTCCGCCGCGGGCTATTTCGAGGAGTCTCTTTCGTTTGAAAATGATGATGTCAGATATTATAATCTGGGGCTTGCGCTGAGAAAACTCGGTGACCGCTCAGAAGCTTCTGATGCGTTCGGAAAAAGCCTGAGCATAAATCCATTTAATTACGCCGCGCTTAATGAGTTGGGGCTTATGGAAATGCGTTCCGGGAATATCTCCCGCGCGAAAGAATTTTTTCGAAAGGGGCTGCTCATAAAGCCCGATGATGAAAATTTAAAATACAATCTCGCTCTTTTATGCGGAAGGGGGACGGTGCTTGACAGTGTGACAGTAGCCGAAGAGAATGAAAATAAGTAAAATAAAAACCTACTGTCACACTGTCAAGCACCGTCCCCTTGTGATCCTTTTTTTGTGGCTTTTGTTTCCCGCCCTTTGTTTTTCGGGGGATCTTTTTGAGCTTTGCATAATAAAGAGAGAAGGCGGTTATCTGCCCCATTCTTCTTCTGTGGAAGCTGTTTTGAAATATCTCACGTCCTCCACGTCAATAGACCCGCCTCTGTCGGCCGTTTATCTTGGGGTCGGGAAAGAGCTCTTTGATTATCCTTTTCTGTGCATCACATCAAAAGGGACGCTGGGGGATTTTACAAGAACCGAAACGGCGGATCTGGCGAAACATCTTTCCTGCGGAGGTTTTCTTCTTATAGATGAGACCGATTCCTACGGCCTTGACGATTTTTATCAGTCGGTAAAAGATTTTGCCGCGGATATTTTTCCCGATGAGACTCTTGAGAAAATTCCGGGAGACGATGTTATATTCAGGAGTTTTTATCTGCAGCCGAAAGTTGCGGGACGCAATTCGGTCTCGCCGTCTCTTTACGGCGTCCGCAGAGGGGGCAGGTGGGTTATCGTTTATTCGCGTAACGATCTTTTCGGGGCCTGGGCGAGGGACGACTCCGGCAGATTTATTTACAGTTGCTATCCGGGCGGCGAATCTCAAAGAATGGAGGCCGTTAAAATCACGGTGAATATAGTGATGTATTCGCTGACGGGCAGCTATAAGAGGGACATCATTCACAGGGATTTCATAGAAAGGAAACTGAAGTCGTGGTAGATATATGATCGCGGATTTGACTCTTGTTCTTTTTGCGCTGCTGGCGTATCTGACGATACGATACAGGGGCGGTTTTTTGAGGGCGGCGGCGCTGGTTGTTGTTTTCTTCCTTATAGCCAACCCCGCTTTCAGAAAAAAGAGCCGTGCGCCTTCTCCCGTTCTGGCGGTTTGTCTGGACACATCTTCAAGCATGGGCGTTAAAAACGGAGGTTCTTCACGCATTGATAATGCTCTTGAGAGCATTAGAAAAGAATTACCGGCTCTCAAAAAAAAATTCACGCTGTTGTTTTACACCTTTGACAGCCGAGTGCGGGGTCTTGATGAAAAAGAATTTTTTAAGGTCAGAGCACCGGGAAAAGCCTCTCTCATATCTCAGAGCGCCGGAAGAATAACGGCGTCTTTGCCGGAAGGCGCCGCTATGCTTCTTCTTTCCGACGGCAGAGACACGTCCCCTGAGGGGGCTTATTTTTCAAAACCCGTTCACTGTGCGGGATTCGGGAGGGCTCCCGCAAATGACATTTCCGTGAAAATTCTGGATTATCCCGAAAAAGCGTTTCAGGGCGCCGTTTCAAAAGCGCGTGTGCGCGTTTTGCGGGAAGGAGATGTCTCGTCCGTGCGTGTTAGAATACGCCGCCGGGGCGTGATCACCGGTGAAAAGGTACTGAGTTTTTCGGAAGGTGAGACGCTGAAAGACTGCGAGATCGAATTTATCCCGCTGGATGCGGGTGACAACATCAAATACAGCGTAGAGCTTTCCCCTCTTGATGAGAAACCGGAAAATAATTCTGATTTTTTCAGGGTGTCAGTCTTTAAATCAAAGATAAAAGTTATGTTCATCAGCGGCCGGCCGGGATGGGAATACAGGAATTTAAGGGCGCTTATAAAATCAGATAAGAGGATAGATCTCACATCTTTTGTGATCTTAAGAAATCCAGCCGATTATGTGCCTTTCCCCGATAACAAACTTTCTCTTATCCCTTTTCCCGTGAGAGAGATATTTTTAAAAGATATAACGCAGTACGATCTGGTTATACTTCTCAATTTCGATTACACCAGATTTCTAAGTCCCGATTATCTTTTGCCTTTGACGAAGCACGTGGAATCGGGCGGCGCTCTTATGCTCATAGGAGGAGAAAATTTTAGCAAAGGCAATTATTTCAAAAGCCCGCTTTCCGGGATTCTCCCGTTTAAATCGCCGGATTCCGGGGGTTTCAGCGAAGAAAAATTTTTCATGAAGGCTTCTCCTTCTCATCCTGTAACTTCTCTCATTTCCGGCATTTCCCGTCTGGGCGAAACGAAGTTTCAAGGCATGACTTTATCAGGGGCTTTAGCGAACGGCGCGGAAAGCGTTCTTGAAACTTCGGGGGGGCTTCCACTTGCCGCCGTTAAAACCGCAGGCAGGGGCAGGGTAATGGTTATACTGACAAACAGCTTATGGCGTCTTTTTTTCGCGGGAGAGGAAAGGGCTTATTTTTATCAGGAATTTTTTAAGAATTCTTTCGCGTGGCTGACACGTTCTCCGCTGCTTGATGAAATAAGTCTTTCGGGCAGAGGCAGATATAAAATCGGGGAGGAGTTCTCTTTGCGCATAAATGTGAAAAACGCGCCGCAGGGGCGCATCAGCGCCATGCACATCACGCCCCGCGGAACGTCTTATCTTTCCCCCGTTATGATATCACCCGGACTTTTTAGCGTAAAAAAAATTCTTGAGAAACCCGGCCGGCACAGAGTAAAGATTTCTCTTTCCGGTTCCCGCGGTGTCCGCGCGGAAAAAGTGTTTTCATTTGTCGCGGAAAAAACCGGCATAGAAGAGGAAAACACCTCCGCCAATCATTCCCATCTGCGTGAAATTTCACGCCTTTCGAGCGGGAAATATCTGGGGAGCAATTCATTTCGCGCCGGCGCCATCCCGTCGCCCGAAGACAATTCGGGTTTTTACAGGCCGGCCATGAAAAATTATTATCTGGTTTTTACCGCCTTATTTTTTGCGTTTCTGTGGTTTAAGGAAAACATGAAATGATAAGGAAAGTTTTTTTGAAAAGGGTGCGCACTCTCCACACAATCAGGATGATATCCGCCGCGGTCAATGAAACTTTGATAAGTTCGGCTTATCTTTTGGCGGCGCTGGCTCTTTTCTCACTCGCTGATTTTGCTTTTCCCATGAGTTTTCGAATCCGCCGTTTTGCGCTGATTGCTTTAGCGCTTTATTTTTTGACGAAGTTTTGTGCGGGGATAAGAAGGATTTTCAAAAAATCCTACGCGAAAACATGCTCCGCCGCGGGAAGGGGTGTTTTGAAAGCTTTTGAGCTCGCCAAAAATAAAGACAAACTCGCGGCGCTGGGCATTTCATCTGAGCTTATAGATGAAGAAATTAAATCAGCGGCAAAAATTGTTAAAGATCTTTCGCCTTTTTCGCTTGTGTCATTTAATGTGAAGGCCGGTCTTGCCGCGCTTTTATCCGGGGCGGTTTTATTTTTTAACGGCGTTTCAGCCCGAAGAGTAATCATTCCCCTGCGGGAGGATATAAGCGGGTATTTGTCTGTTGAGATGAAAAATTTTGCCGTGAAGGGCGAGCCTTGGGAGGTGCTTATCCGCGCGCGGAGCCGCGTGCAGCACGCCATCCGTACGCCACGGCGCACTTACAGCAACGGCAGCTGCAAGTCCGCCTGGGTGGGACTTCCAGCGGCGCACCCCGCCTCGGCGGATGCAACACTTCTGCCCCGGGCTATGCTTTCTTTTCCTTCCTCACCGTGGGTGGAACGGAAGTTGTCGGGGGGGGACGGCCGTTTTTCATTTAAAATAGAAAAATGTTTTGAACCCTTTAAGATCAGGTTCAGATGGAAAAATTTATATTCAGTTGTTTATGACATAAAGCTTTATGAAAGGCCGGGGGTTATTGAGCGGAAAATCAAAATTAAATATCCGCCGTATCTGAATCTGCCCGATGAGGAAAGCTCTTTCGGGGGCTTTGCAGCTTTTCCCGGCACCACGGCCGAACTGCGTATAAAATCTTCTCAGAAACTGGAAAGCGCTCATATCATTACGGTTTTTGAAGGGAAGAAAAAGAAAATTCCCATGAGCGCCTCGGGCAAAGCGGGCGCGAAAGTCGAATTTAGCGCTAACGGCTCCGGCCTGTGGTGGGTGGAGTTGCTTTCGCGGGATGGAATTGCATCATCAGGAACGGTGGTGTGGAAGGTGGAAGCGGCAGAGGATTCTCCTCCGTGCTCTTATATACTGAGCCCCGGAGAAGATCTTGTTGTAAACGAAAGTTTTTCAGGGCTTGATCTCGTGTGGCTTGCCGAAGACGATTTCGGGATCAGGGAAGTGCTTTTCTGTTATTCAAAAAACGGCGCTCCGGCAGAAAAAATAAAACTTTTTGACGGTTATTCCAAAGCGCCCCGCGGGAAATGGAACTGGAAACTTTCGCAGGTCATGGTTCCTGATGATGTGGTGGAATACTGGATAGTTGCGCTTGACGCCACGCCTGAGACGGCGGGAGAAAGCCGCCGTTTCACTATCACATTGAAGGATTTTCTGGCGACTCACAGAAAAAATATGAAAGAAGAGGAGAAGATAAAAGAAAATATTTTCGGCATTTATCAAAAGCAGGCGGAATTAAACATTGACCGCGCTCAGCTTTCTGATGCCGAAATTATACGCCGCCAGAGGGAGATTGAAAACAAACTGCTTTCTCTCGCTGAGGATGCCGGCGCCTCGGCAACGCGCGCGGAAAAAGACCCTCTTTACAGCAGTTATTACAGTTCCGAATACAGAGGTCTGCAGAAAGCTTTGGATGAGCTTGCCGCGGGGGCTTGCCGCGCGCAGGGAAAATTGGGTTCAGGGGAGAAGAAAGAAGCTTTCAGCACGCAGGACGAAATAGCCTCTGAACTTGAAAAGCTCTCGGCTTTCAGCGAAGAGCTTTTTAAGAGAAGTTCCATGGATAATTTAGGCAATATCGGGCGCGAATCGGCGGAAATTGCGGATAAGCTTGATAATTTTCTTGCGTCTTCTCCTGATGCGGATAAGCTCGGAGAACTTGCGGAATTAACGGAGAGAATAGAAAAACTGATGAGAGAGCTCGCTGAAACGGTCAAGAATATGCCGCAGAACCTGCCGGAAGAATTTGTGAATTCCGATTCACTTAAATCCATGGATTTTAATTCCGTGCAGTCTGCCGTTTCGGGGCTCAAAGACGCGCTTTTATCGGGCGACCTGACTTCGGCAATAGAGCGGGCGAAGGACTTGATTGAAAACTTGAGCCGTCTCCGTAAAAGTTTTGAACAGGCTTCTTCTTCGGTGGAGCCCATGAGTATTCCGCAGGGTGAAAAAGATGAGGATCTCTCTGAAATAATAAAAGAGGAAGAAAATATAATGTCATCCACGGAAAAGTTTTTATCCCGCAGACAAGAACAGATAAAAGCCTTGAACGCTCAAAAGGCGCAAAAGCTGAGGGAGCTCGCCGCAGGAATAAAAAACTCGGCCGCTCTTATGCGCAGTGACAGAAAGAAAATTTTCGGATCCGACGCTTCGCGTCTTTCATCAGGGCTTTACAGATTAAACAAAAATGTTTCGGGTTTTGCGGCAAGGTTTATAGATAAGGGTTTTGATTTTGAGAGGCTTCTTGAGGCGGCCGGAAAGGAGCTTGCCGTGATGACGGCCATGGAGCTCAGCAGCTCGACGCTGAAGAGCCTCAGTGCAGCATCTTCGGAGATTGAAGATTTTTTTGATATTTACAGGGACACGTCTGTTCCTCCTCTCCGTCAGGAAGATATGAAATATGCCGTCAGCATTTCATCGTCGCAATTGTCCCTTGCCGGAAAGACGTTTGATCTGGAGAAAAAGATTTACGAATATTCAAGAAAGAGCGCGCAGTTCCCTCCTCACATCGCGGGTAACATAAAATCGGCACGCAGGGAAATGACAGGCGCAGGCCTGGCGATGGCCGAAGGCCGGGCCGCGGATTCCTTCGCTTTTCAGGAAAAGGCGCTTTATTATCTTAAAAAAGCGCAGAAAGGAATGGACAATTTTGAATTTACTTCTCAGGGCGCCCCCGGAGGCTCTTCCATGCCGTCATTTTTCCCTTCATCAGGCAAGCCGGGATCTTCTTCGGGGAAATCATCGCAGAGCTCAGGATTTAAGAAATCCGATTTTCCCATTCCTTCGCCTCTGCGCCCGGGCTATGACGCAGAGAGAGAGAGCATAAATGACGCCATGCGCGGCGAGCGTCCCCCGAAATACAAAGATATGCTAAAAGAATATTACGATCAGCTCCTGAAATAAAAGGTGTGTCAGATTAATATTATCTAACGCGGAGCGTAGCCGTTATGCCGGTTATTTGTTAGAATTCGCTCGTATGGGAAAAAGAGAAATCAACACGTTCCACGGGCCGAAGTTTATTTTTTTCGGCCGTGGCTGCGCCGGGAAAATTCCTCAGGGGATCTGCGTTGTGAGCCCATCGGTGTATAAAAATTTCACGGCGCTCCTTGAAAAAATAGACAGCGCGCCTGTTTTATTTTCACGGACTTCGGCAGCGGGCGAGCCTTGCGAAGACGATGTTTTAAGACTTGCCGCGATTTTAAGAAAAAAAATAAGTGCGTCGCCGTCCTCGCCCGTGATTGCCGTAGGCGGCGGTTCTGTCATAGACGCGGTGAAGTTAGCTCTGTGCATAGCCTCATGCCACGGCGCACCCCGCCTCGGCGGACCTTCGGCTGCGGCTTCGTCCGGCCTGACTTTTGAAAAAATTTATAATGACGGAATCCCGAAGGGAGATCGTCCCCGTCTTATTGCCGTTGAAACAACGGCGGGCACGGGTACGGGCGTGACCGATGTGGCCGTTGTGACAAAAAAAGACAATGTCAAAAGGGGAATAGCCTCGCCTTATCTGATAGCTGATGAAGCTTATTATGATCCCGATTTTATTGACGCTCTGCCTGATGAAGTTTTTGCGTCCTCTGCCATGGACGCCCTAACTCACGCCGTCGAAGCTTATGTTTCGCTCATAGAGAATATCCCCGCCGATACAATGGCTCTTAAAGCGGCGGAGCTGATAGGAAAAAATATTATCTCAGGTTATAAGGGCGATGCGTCCGCGCGTGAGCTTGTGCATTATGGAAATATGATGGCGGGACAGGCCTTTTCAAACGCCAGGCTGGGGCTTTGCCACGCCCTTGCTCATCTCATAGGCGGCAGGTTCGGAATTCCCCACGGCAGAATAAACGCTATTCTTCTGCCGGATGTCATAGATTATAATGCTGCCGCCGATGAAAAATATGGCAGAATCGCTTCCTCGCTGGAAATCGCAGACGGCGGTCTGGCAGAATATATAAGAAATCTCAACGCCGAACTGGGAATAGAAAATTCACTGTCCTTCATGGGGGTAAAATTTGAATCCATGATAAATACGATAGCCGAAGAAGCGGTCGTGTCGTCTCTTATGAAGGTTAATCCCCGGCAATCTAAAGCCGTAGAGATTGCTGAAATGCTGACGCGTTTATACAGTTAGCGGCCATTGCGCCTGTTTCCCATCAGCGATATGTCAAAATCCCAATGCTTTTGGTGTGGAACTTGTCCGCAAGGTGGTTTATTTAAAAATTATGCCGGCTTCCTTATACCACAGGAGCAGATCCAGTTCGGCGGGCGGTATTTTAAGATCTTTCGCGACGTTCATAAATTTCTTTTCAATTTCAAGATAAAGCTTTCCGCTCATTGACGCGGGTATTTCTTTTATAGCCCCGAAATCCTTTAGATTCCGCAGGATGTGCCTGTCGAGTATGGAGAGAGCTTCTCCTTTTCCGATGTTGCGCAGAAAATGGCTGGCTTCTTTGAAGCCGTAGCCCTTTATGTTTTTTACAAGATACAGGCGCAGCACAAACATGTTGTTTTCCGTCAGCAGTTTTTTTCTCAGTTCGGGAAATGTTTTCCGCGCCCCCATGATGTAGGCCGATTTGTTGTTGGGGAAACGCACTCCTCTCAGTTTGGGTTTAATCAGGGATATGGTGCCGGAAAAAAGAAGATTTTTTTTCTGCAGCTTTTTGACGGCTTCCCAGCAGAGAAACGCTTTGGACTGAGGCGTCAGCAGGCAGTAAACCATTTCTGAAAATATTTTTTCGTCGTCGCCGGAGTCACCAACCCTGCGGAAATTTTCAAGCGCTTTTTGAAGTTCTCCTCTTGAGCTTTTCCAGAAAGTTTTTAATTCAGAAGTTTTTATCATAGATGAGCGGCGGAGGTGCCGCGTCGAGGCAGAACGTCCGCCAAGGCGGAGGACGCTCATTGATGTGTTCCCACTATTTGAGAAGGCCCCGGATGATGAGGGCGACGGCCTCTTTTTCGCTCAGGCCTCTAGCCATAAGGGTCTGAAGCTGTTTGGAATCCACGCTTCCTATGGCGGCTTCGTGCGTTATGCGGGCCTGGGGGTGACTCACCTCGACGACGGGGATGGCCGAGGCCACAGCCTTGTCCTGTACAATTTCCTTGCAGTCAACATGGCCCCGCGCAAAGGCCGCGGAAGCCGTGAGTTTGTTGTATATGTCGGCTCTGGCGTGATCTCTCACGGCTATGCGGGAATTCAGAAAGCCCCGCGAATTTTTTCCCTTGAGATGGCCAGTTTCGTTTATTCTGATAACATCATTTCCGTAGCCGCTTATTCTGGCCGTCATCTCAAGAGAGCTGTCTTCCCCGCAGGTTGTTTCGTAAGCTATGTCAATGAGGCCGACCCTGCCTTTTATCAGTTCAAATTCCGTTGCAAAGCGCGCGCCTTTTTCCATGTTGACCTTTGCTTTGGGATACACTTTTGTGCCGCCGGATTCACCGTGCACATGCCTTTCAAAATACGAGTATTCGGCGCCTTCTTCTATGTTTATTTTCGCTTCCATTATGTGGGTTATGTCCATCGCGTTGGGGAAACTGCAGTGGGCGATTATGGATATTTTTGAATTTTTTCCGCAGTTGACATTCATAATTATTTTCTGCATGCCGCTTTCGGGAAGCATTCCGAAACATATCTGAACGGGGTTCTCTATCACCGCGCCTTCTTCTATTTTCATAACCACGCTTATGCCGTCTTTCTTTTCATCAACATCCATTTTTAATCCGGGAACAAGATGCGAGCCCAGCACTTTGTTCTGGTGGACAACGAGATGGGCGATGTGACTGTCATGCAGATAATCGGGCTTTTTGTTTATTGAATTGAGAAGCTCTTCTAAAGCTGTTTTTTTATTTATCATAAGGTATTCCGTCCTCAGCCGCGTATTTGAGATCGCAGGGCATGCACTTATCGTGAAAATAGGCGCTTATTTTTTCCACTGAGCCCGAGTCCCTCATCCCGCCGTGGCACATAAGAAATGCTTTTTGCGCCTGTTTCAGCACTTCGAGACTGTGGGTTATCAGCATGACGCTGCTGCCTTTTTGTTTGAGCGTCTGTATAACTTCGAACATTTTGTCCAGCGCTTCCACATCAATTCCCGAATCCGGCTCGTCCAGAATGGTGAGTTTGGGCTCCATGACGAGAATTGAGGCTATTTCCACTCTTTTTCTTTCGCCCCCGCTGAGAGTTTTGTCGCAGTCCCTGTTAAGATAATTTCTGGGGCTGAGGCCCACCGCATCCAGCGCCTTTTCCAGATTTTCCTTTTTTTTGTCCTTTGCCGAGGCCTCAAGATAATCTCTTATGCTTATTCCCTCAAAGCGCGCGGGTTCCTGCCAGCCCAGAGTTATTCCCAGCTTCGCTCTTTTGTCCGTGTCTAAATTTTTTATTGATTTTCCCTCGAAAAGGACGTCTCCCTCAATGTGCCTGAAATCGGGCAGGCCCATGAGAACGGAGGCGAGAGTGGATTTTCCGGCGCCGTTGGGGCCGACGACAGCGTATATTATGCTTTCTTCAAAGACGGCGTTTATGCCGCCCAGTATATTTTTGCCGCCCAGCTTTAAACTTAGATTTTTTAATTCAAGTATGTTGCTCATGCTGTATTAAACAAAAAAACACCGTGCAATTCAACCAAAATTCCAGGGGGGAAGGTGCTGAGCGGGAAGACATTTTGATTTTGCCGCAATCGTTTGACCGACTTTGCTCCGTCCCCTTTTTTTATGTCAAATCATATAATTATTTAACCCAACCCCAAGATACTGACTATTTTTATAGTGCAATGCCCATAGCGCGGGTCTTCGTTTTTATTTCTACCGGGAAATTTACATTAAGGATACCGCGTATTCAATGTTAATACCAGCGGTGTAAAACTTAGCGCGGGAACAATTGGACTTAAAAAGTTGTCTAATGTAATGAAGGCCTAAAAGTGGGCATGCAAAGATGGCTGGGTATAGGAGGCTGAAAGAGATATGAGAAAAATAATTATAAATTTAAAATGTTTGTTCGTTCGGCGGAGATTTAATGAATACTTAGAAGATGCTCTTTCAAGTTATAAAAAAGCGGCGGTGAGGAAACATGTAAAATCTTGTCCGGAATGCAGTAGAAGATTGGATGAATTAAAAAATATAATGATTCTGCTGAACCTGCCGAAAGAGAAGGAATTACCCCTCGGTTATAATAATTCTCTCCACAGAAAATTACTAAGCGCTTCAATGGAGAACAACAGAAAATATTATCCGCAGCCTGCCCGAATATTAAAACCGGTTTTCTGCGGCATATTAGCTGTATTCGTCTTATGGGGTTCATACAGATTGCTGGATAGAAGAACATCCGCCAATACTCTTGCGCGTAACAAAAAAAACGTTATTAATGTGCATCAGGAAGGTCAATTGCGGTTCTGTATAAATGCCGCCAAAGAATTAAAAGATGCTACGCTCGAAATAAAACTGCCAAAAGAAATATGCTTGAGCGAAGATCCTGAACCTATTTGGAGCGAACAGATTATTTACTGGGGCGGGCAATTAAATAAGGGCGAAAATCTTATATCGTTTCAGGTAAAAGGTATCACAAAAGGAAAGTGGATTATTAAGGCCACTTTAAAAAACGGAATTTCAAAGACGATAGATATACCGGTTGAAATTACATAGTGGTGGGGAGGATTGAATAATGAAAAAATATTTTTATTTTACGGTGGCGCAGTTTTTTTTCAGCGCTTTGTTTTTGGCTGCGTCATATGCCGCTGAATTCAGCGGCGATTTTAGTCAGCCAGGCGGAGCTGTTTATGACAGCGGGTTAGATGATTGGGGTTATGGCATAGCTATTGATACCTTTTCTGACGGAGGTCCATATGTTTATACAATAGGTCAGTCATCAACCCCTTCAAACTACAAAAG
>SWCC01006049.1_pt1:2500-27629 | contig 27629 bp, 16 predicted proteins | sample 4692971 | NCBI WGS metagenome assembly SWCC01 (sample SAMN10267277, study PRJNA491770) | bioreactor metagenome | isolation source: DHS bioreactor inoculated with subseafloor sediment | place: Japan: off Shimokita Peninsula | collected 2006-08 | reverse complement strand
ACCGTGTGGCGCGAGATGTGGATGCCCATGCAGTGATGCGGCCCGTTGCCGAACGACTGATGCGCCGACGCATTGCGAAGCGCGTTATACAGATGCCCGTCCTCGAACACGTCTTCGTCGTGGTTGGCCGATGCTTGCGACGTCATCACCACATCGCCTTTGGGAATGGTGAAACCCCTGATTTCCGTATCCTCAAGTGCCACCCGAGAGCTGACCTGAATGGGGGCGACCCAGCGCACCCCTTCTTCGAACGCATCGCTCCATGCGCCCTTTGATTTCACTTCTTCCAACTGGTCGGGGTTCGTCAGCAGCCCGTAAAGAATGGTCAACAGCGCATCGCGGGGCTCGTTTATCCCGCCGCCAATCGCGATTTTGATGTTCGAAATAATCTGGCTCATCTCGATGGGATCATCTGCGTTCACCATCACCGACAGCGCCGATTGGTCAGGGTCGGCATTGAGGCGATCAACCATGCGCGCGATCTCGGCGTTCATCTCGATATTGGCGGCGGCGACCCGTTCAAACGGTTCATCCGCCCAGCCAAAGTTTCCCGCCCCGTCAATCAACGCTTGCGACCAGTGCTGCATGTCCGCATCCGATGCGTCAGGCATACCCAAAATCTCGGCCAGGATGCGTGCCGCTAGGGGGCCAGCCAGCATCGGAAACAGATCGATCACCTCGTCTCGGGGCAAGCGGTCCAGATAGTCGCTGGCGTGGCGTTCATAGGAGGGCACCCAGATCGTCTTGATATTGCGGGCCGAAAACGTGGGCACCATCGCCATGCGTTCGCGCAAATGGGCATCGCCGTCCTTGCGCATCAGGGTATGCGCCTCGAACGCCTTTTCCATGGGGGTGTTGGGATCATTGGTGCTGTACAGCGCGGGGTTGCCTTTGACAGCACGGGTATCTGCGGCCTTGGTCAACAACGTCCGCCCCAAGGATTTGACCCGCAAGACAGGGCTTTGCGACCGCAACCGCGCATAGATCGGGTACGGGTCACGTGTCAGATTGGCAATCGTTATTGCCTCGTCCAGCGGTGCTAATGGCATTGATCCCCTCCCAAGGTCACGAGATGCGTCGTCTGAGGGTAAAAGGCCAGCGCGGTTTAGGCAACGTTGATTGTTTAGGGAAAAACCTCCTCAAAAGCGGTTTCGGAATCGGATTCAAGGTTTTTGACAGCGGCATCCACCTCTGCCGTCGTGGGGTTCACCCAATCCGCCTTTGAAATCATCCCTGCTGCTTTGAGCCCCGCAGCGGTTCTCTCAAAGTCGATCAGGGAAAATACCTCGCTGGGTACGAGCCTCTCCCCGGCGCGAAACCAAAACCGCGTGCAGGCATCGACAACGTAGGGGGTCAAGCCTGCAAACCATTTCAGCTGCAGCTGAAAATCCTTATAAATCGTGCCGGGGCGGCGCGATAGGATCGCGACTTTACAGCTGGGATCAACAACAAAAGCCACGAGATGCAGCGCGGAATTATCTGTTGATACTATCATGGAGGCCCCTTTATAGGTAGCCAATTGTGTTTCCAGATCATGCTGTTGCGGGTGAAAGATGGTAAACCCTTCGGCCTCCATCTTGGCCTCAATATACTCCTCCATTAAGAAACGGCCGCGTTTGCGATATAGCGCACTGCGCGAAATATAAATTTTATCTGGCCCCGTCGCTTTGACCCGCTGCCGCAGACGACGATCGGCAAAGGCGCGAAATTCGGGACTGCCACACAGCAGATCATTCGTCCCAAAGGCTTGGGGCGCGATCACGAGACGTTCAATCCGCGTCGGCTTAATATAGGCAGTCAGACTCGGAATCTCGCCCAAACTAGCCGTAATTGTTCGTACCATCCCAAGACTGCGTTCCGGCCAAGTCAGGTTTTTTCTGGGAATAAAGGCAACTGCATCTATCGGCTCCAGAAATTCATCCACCGCCCAAAGCCGCGCCAAAGATTCACATAGAGCATGGCCAAAATGCCCATAAGACATCCCGGCATAGAGCACCGTACCTGCAATCTCTTGATCAACCTCTGCTTCGCTGGGCAATTCCGGCTCGACCGTAGTCGGGCGCTGGCCGGAACGCCACGTCATGGCATCGGTGCAAAAGTTACCCTGTGCGTCGAACACCCCGGCCGGGCGGGCGATACGCCGGCGTTTGCCATGTCCCCACGGCACGAGCAGCGCGTTTTCGACGATGCGGATGTCGCCAGCCAGGGGGGTTTGGGGGTTCAAACTCAAGCGCATCAAAGTCTCCATTGGTTTAGCATCTACAAGGCGACTTAACCTTGGGTGATTTGGGTTTTCAATGTTGCCTCGGACACCGGGCCATTGATGCGGATAATCGCCACGCCCAAGCGGATGTCAGCACGGTCGTTGCCCGTGAGCAGAACTTTTGGGGCGGATGGCCATGCGGACAGGTCCAACCGGTATGCATCAGACCAGCCGTTGATCTCGGTCACGCCACCATATGCGACGTGGAACACCGCAGCCCCTTCGCCCGGTTCAATCGTGTTGTGGCCGCTGCCGACGTAAATATGATCATCGCCGCCTGCCGATCGCACGATGTTGCGCCCCGGTCCGGTGTGAATTTCCGACCCGCCCGGCCCGTCTGCGATATCATCATTGCCCGGCCCGCCGTAAATCTTGCTGCGCCCCTCGCCGCCGCGAATAACATCATCGCCCGCGCCACCATCCAAGATATCGCGCCCGTTGCCGCCATAAAGCGTGTCATTCCCCGCCCCGCCATAGAAAATATGCACATCCTTGCCGCGCCCGGATTTGGCGATCAGCATGTCGTTGCCCGCACCACCATAAAACGTGGCCCCTGCATATTTCGCGCCGATCATCACATCGGCCCCGCGGCTGCCCTGCACGTTGACGGCAACCCGTTCGGATGTCTCGAAATTCATGGGCGTATCGGGGTGCGCGACGATGGCAATTTCCTTGCCTTCGCTGGCGTTTTGTTCCTTGCGCGACACCACCGTGGCGATGCGGATGTTTTCGATATAGGCGGGCATATGCAGCACGTAATCATCCGGCCCCGCCATGTACCAAAGCGTGTCATTCCCGCCGTCTTCGTCCTCGGTGATTTTTTCGGCGTTGGCACCGTAGGCCCAGTAATCATTGTCGGCATTGCCACCTGCCAGCACCACAGATCCGTCCAGCGCCATCATCGCATTGACCCCGCGTTGGGGGTTCTCAAAGCCGCGCAGATCAAGGCCCAGTTCCAGCGCGTTATCCACCATAGTGGCGCGCAAGGCATCTAGCGGTGCGTCGGCCACGATGTTCGTCGTCTCGCCCGGATCAGCGACCAGATCATAGATATGCTCTTCGCCATTGGGGTAGCGGAAATAGCGATAGCGGCTAAGGTCGGGTTCAGATGACCGCACCGACAGGGTGCCAAACACCGATGTCACAGGCGATTTGCTGGCATCGTACCGGCCAAAGCTGTCATCCACCAAGGGCAGCAGGCTTTGCCCCGAAGTCCAGTTCGGACGATACGGCAGACCCGCCAGATCCATGATCGTTTTGGGCAGGTTGTGCAGCGATACCGGCAGCTCGACCACGCGCCCCTCGCCCATGCCCGCATTCCAGATGCCAAGCGGCACATGGGCGGCACTGTCCCACTGGCTCATCTTATGAAAGCTGTCGTGGGTGCCAAGGTTGAAGCCGTTGTCCGACAGCAGTACCACAGTGGTGTTCTGCCCCAATTCAGAGGCCCGCAACGCATCCATAAACCGGCCGATTTCCGCATCCACATGGCTGATCGCCGCGAAATAGGCGCGGACCACCTGACGCCACGCCTGATCGCCAGCCTTTTCCGGCGTCCACGGACCGTTGGCAATATAGGCAGCCTCGTAGACGGCCATGCCCTCTTGCGGGCCGAAATAATCCTCGGGCGCGGCGGTGGTGGGCCAGCTGATTTTATCGACGTCATATTGCTGATAAAAACGGTCGGGGCATTGCAGGTTGTAATGCGGATGTTTGAAGCCAAGCTGGATCAGATGTCGCCGCTTGGGATCGGCGCGGCCCAGATAGTCGATCGCGTTCTGCGCGACCATGTTGTCATAGAACTTGCCGTCCTGACTGCCGTCGTCATCGGGGTGGTTGATCCCCGCGATCCCCGGCCCTTTATCAAGGTATTTCTTGACGTTGCTGCGCTTGCCAGCGTCCTTTGCCTCGGGCTGTTCATGGAACAGGATACGGGCGTATTCTTCGGGCATGGGTTTGTAATTACTGTCGACCTTACCGGTCGTAAAGGTGCGGAACCCTGCGCGGCGCAGATCGAATTGCCAGCCCGTGGTGGGCGGCAGGATATCGCGCCAAAACCGGTTGAGATCGACCAACCCAGTGCGAAACGGTGACAGTCCCGTGGCCAGCTCGGCACGGCACGGCGCACATAGCGGCACCGTGGCATAGGCATTCGCAAAGCGTGCGCCCTCGCTCATAAAGCGGTCGATGTTGGGAGTGCTGATCGTCAGGCCAAACGCATTGCGCCATGTGAAAATGTCGATCATGTCATCGATCCAGATGACGCAGATGTTGTCGCCCCCGGCGGTCTGTTTGGTAAAGCTCATGACGCGTTTCCTTGGCCTTCGACAAAGCGGCAGGCCCCGGTGATCCTGTCCAGATCGTCAGCCGTGGTGCCCGCATTATCAAGCCAGAACAACACGTCATGGATCACCGAACTGCCCAGTGTTTTCAAGATACCCTTGCGATGTGACCGGCATCCGATGAACAGATCATTGGGGCCATTCAATGCCGTGTTCAGCGATGTGCTTGCCTCGGGGCTGATCTGGGGGGCCGGAAAATGCGCGCCTGTTTTGGTGGCCGTCAGGCTAAGCTTGCCATGGTCATAGCCCGCCAAAACCCACATGTCAGGGCCCGGCGCGGGCAATGATACCTCGACCGATCCAGCATCATCGCGCCATTCCAGCACCCCGTCTTTCTCGGACAGGAACAGATAGTTATCGCCGCCTGCCGGGTTCAGCGTGATCAATGTGCGCGCTTGACCTTCGGGCGATCTAAGGCGCAAGGCGCAGCAGAATTGCTCGGCCTCGACCACTGCCGCATCAACCACAAATCCGCCATTCACCTCGCGGATATAGACGATGCCGCCGCCGGGTGCGGGGCGTGCATGATCCTGGTTCGGTTTGGCGGGACGGGCCGCAATGCCCAGCCCGTTTTCAGGTGTCCAAACCGTGATGGCCCCGCCTTCCGACAATGTCATCGCGGCCTCATGGCCACGGTACCAAACCGCGTCTGCGTCGTTGGGATGCATGGCGGGCGTAGCCGCGGCGGTGGGCGCAGGCGCAGGCGCATCGCGCAAAAGCACCGCGTCGGGCAGGTCGATATCGACAAACAAGGGGGCGAAATTATCCATCAATGCACAGGCAATGCTGCGGGCAATGCCCAGCGATAAAGCGTCTGACCTGTCGCACTTTGCAGTTTGAAACCGTCGCGCAGCGCCCCACGGTTTGCGGGCATTCCGTCGTCTGATGCAGGATGGCCCAGCGCATAGCACAGTGTCAGATCCGCTCCCTTTGGTGGTTTATCGCAAGTGATCAACAGATCATTGCGGTCTTTGCTGTCTACGCGCACGTCGATGATCTTGGCACCGTTTTCATCGCCTTCAAAGCGGAAACCACAGGCCTTGCCCGCGTTCAGCGGGTCATCTTTATCCAATATAAACGCGCCCATCGCCTCGCCCCGGCAACGGATCACTTTGGCGTCGTTTTCGCGTTCGGCCAGCAGCAACGCCGGACAGGCCCAAGGCGCGTCACTGTTGCGCGCCTCGATCGCGCAGCTTTCCATTTCGGCCATCTGAAGGCGCGCATCCGGCGTCGCACGACCAAAGACGTCTTGGGCGAACATATATCCGGGGGCGGCAAAGACGTGATCGTGATCGCCCTTGTTCCATGCCAAATCCCATTGAGCCCGCAAGACAGGACTGTCGGAAATATCAGCCGTGCCCGCATCGAAAATCGCGGTGAACAGCGGCTTGCGCAATCCGTGATCCGCAAACAGATCGGTGATCTGGTGCATCACGCGGTGCATTCCGGCGGCCCAATCTGGCCCGCTGCTGGTGACTTCTTCGAGGGTAAAATCCAGACCGACCGACAACACCTTGGCCGGTTTGCCAAGTGACCGCGCCGCATCGCACAGGTTCTGAACCGTCTGGCGAAGATTATCAAATGCCGCGCCTTGCGACAGGGCCGCGATGCTTGACGCGCTGTCCGTTTCGGACCGTGCATATATCAGCGGCAAGGCACGGTGGTCGGCCTGCCGGCGGCGCAGAATTTCATCGGCGATCAGGCTGTCGCGGGTCTGTTCGGTCAGCCTTTGGATGACATCCGTCGCCTCATTCGTTTGGGTGCCGGACGCCCCCGCTGGGCCCAGATCATCCCCGGTGGTGACAACATGAAAGGGAAAGGACAGCGGTTCATTTGCGGTAACAGCACGCCGCGTGCCACCAAACGAAAACAACCCGTACACCGCGCCTGCGGTATCCGCGATGATGTCAGGCGCGCTGGCATCATCTGACACCTGAACCCGACGGCGGAATTGGCGCGGCCCCTGCGCACCGGGCAGATGTGCGCCGAACACATACCATTTCCCGTCTTGGCGCAGGTTCCACGCATCCACATCCCCCAAGACGGCCGGATCAACGGACACATGCCCCCCCCGCGCAGGCAGGCGTTTATGGATATCCTCGATCACGCTGTCAGACAGGTTCATACGCAGACCCGTTTCATCAAAGCCGATAACGTCGCCGTTTTTGGCCCTGAGAAGGACGCCGCGTTTCTTGGCCCCGTGGTCTTGCATGTCGTCTATATCCCCAGCCGGATCATCGTTGATTTCAGGTATGGCATGAAGCCTTGGCGTTCTAAAGCGTTGATGCGCTATTCATACAGCGGGTCCCATTTCTTGAGCAAACGTCGGAACCCCTTGTCTTGGGCAATGGCGTAAAACATCCGCGCCGCCGGTTTGTGCTGCTGATGCAGGAGGATACCCATTTTGCGGACATATCTGAACCCGTCACGGCGACCGGCACGGTAGGCGATGCGCATGTCCTGCGGTGCAATATCGCCGCACAGAAAATCAAAAAGAGCCGCCGATTGCCCCATATCAACAATCGTCTGAATACCCGCATGCCCCGCGCCGTGCAGCAGCACACGGGAATACTGCGCGGGTTTGGGCAACCGCGCTTCGTGTTTTTTGTCTTGGCCATGCAACGGGTCGACCATCACCGTATAAGATCGTTTGTCGTCCAGATGATCGCGCAGATCATGGCACCACCCGTCCATCTTGTCCCATTGGTCACGATAACGCCGTTCAAACCTGACCACGTTGGGGTCAATCGAACTTTGCGGGGAAACCGCAATGGCGCGGCTGGCGTCCAAGGCTTGTGCGCCCAGAAATGCGCCATAGCCCCCCATGCTGAACCCGTAAGCGGTCAGTTGAGGGGCCGCGCCGAAATAGGCGCGACAGGCACGCATCGCGTCGAAAAATTCATCATGCTGGTGCCAGTCTTCGTCGCGGTGAAAGACGCAGACATGGGCCATCGAACGCTTTGTAAAAGACTTGGTGCCCCAGCCCCCTTGATCGGTGTGAAACGGATAGTCAAAGGGCGGAAAGGCAACCAACACCCGCGCCGGATCAGTGGGGCCAGTGTATTCCAACAGCAAACGCGGGCCATCATAGATGACAACGCGGCTGGCCCAGCCAAGGGGCAAGGCCGGTGATTGCGTTTCGGCCTCAGCCATCCGCCAAAAGTTTCTCGGGATCGATTTTGTCGAACCGGCGTTCGCCTACATGTTGCTCCAGCATGCTTTTGGCTTTGCGCAGCATGCCAACTTCCTTGAGAACCTTCATATTACGGTAATGGATCATCTTGATGTCCATATCATCCGGCAAAGGTTTGCCGCGCAGCTTTCCGCCCAAGATATAATGCTGTTCTTCCGGCAGGATGTTCCAGTCCAGCCCCGCAGCACGGATCGCCAAAGGCAGGCTCATCTGATCCAGATAGGGCCGTTTTTTGATCAGATCGACCTGATCAATGATCTGTGCCAACCGCATCCAGACCTCTACGAATGTTTCGCCTTCGTCGGTTACCGGACCTTCGGGAAAAACGATCAGACCCGCATTGAAATAGGGCATTAGTTTTTTGCGGCGCTGGCGCGACAGCCATATCCGCTCTTCAGGCAGGGGCATGTCACAGGCGTTGTAAATATGCGGCCAGATATCCTGACCTGACCACATCATCGACGTGGCCGGCGCGACCGAAACATGGCCGCTTTTTATGATATTGTCGGACGTGTTGGCCCCGATAAACAGCATATCGCTGTCCATAAACGCCGAATAGGGCGTGCGCCGCGGCTGCATCGCCGCGACCATTTTATTGCCATGCGGATAAGGCGGATCAAACGCCCCTGCCGTGTCAATCGGGCGAATATCAACGTTCAGTTTTTTGTAGATCGCCAAGGCATACGGGTCCATGTCCGCGATTGTTTCTGCAGGGCAATACCCGATCAGATCAAGGTCTTCGTCGAAATGGGTGCGGATGGACGCCGCCAGATAGCAGCCCATATCCTGATACTTTGGCGGATCAACGACAAAGAAAATCGACAGGTTTGGAACGCTCATGTGGGGTGCCTTTTGTCGGATGGCCGTGGCATCGCGGCGGTTTGGGCCAACCGTTGGCCTTGCAAATCACCCATGCGCGGCCGTCGCCTTTGCCGGTTTTTTGGCGCGTTTAGCTGATGATTTACGCGGGGCTGCGATCGCTTTTTTTGGGGGCCGCTCTGCTGGATGCCCGCTTGGCCTTTGGTTTGCTAGCGGTCTTGGATGTTGTTTTGGTAGAAGTGCGCTTGGTCGATGTCGCGGCTTTTTTCAGCCCCAACCGGCTGCGCAATCCGTCAATGACACCAACGGCAATCTGCGCCCGCAAATCCGGGTCCGCAAGAAACTTGCAAACCTCAGCCGACCGCTGCGCCATATCGCGGCATTCCTCTTGGTGGGCGTCACACCAGCCCAGCCGTTTTTCGACATTACCGTGGTTTTTACGAATAGGAACGAAATGTTCCCACGGTTTGAAATGATGGGTCGCAAAGGTTTCAAACGGGCAATCCACGACCAAAGCGACACTGCCGGAATTCAACGTCCAATAAAGGCTGGACCCGACATCATTGCCCGGCAAAACCACGATGTACTTATAGGTCTGGAAATCCTCACGCAGAATACGCGGGCGCTCAAAATCAGCCAAGAATGGCTCTTGTTCCAGAACAAACCCGTCGGAATTGGTATAGCCCAGATCAAAGCGCGGGTTGTCGATGTAGCGGTGCAAAAAGTTGTAACGCTGCATGGATTTCAGCACATGCTGGGTTTCTTCACGGGTGAATTCACCGCTTTTATATTTGCGCAACAGCGGATGCATGCGGATCATTGTGCCGCGTGCTTTGGGGCCTAGTCTGCCACGGTTTCCCGGACCACCCCGCCAAACGACACGGTCGGATTTATCCGACCACTCCACGCGCGCGGGATCAAGCGCGCCCAGAAATTCGGGGCTGTCGATGTCATGATAATGCGGCAGCGGCCACAGCACGTGACCCGCTGGCCGTTCATGCAAACGGTTAAAGTTAAACAAGGGCGCAGCATGGCCATCATCGGTGACCACAGACCGGCTGCGGTGATCTTGCATGTCCAGCAGGAAATCAAAATCAGCCCCAGCGGCCAGGATATCCTGCAACGCACCAGAGGTCTTATTCGTCTTGGAATGCCGTTTATGGTGAACCTGCCAAGGGCTGGCGCTGTCTGTGGACGGCTGCCAATCGTTCAAGCGCCGAGGCGTCTGGTTGCCATGATCCCATGATAGGGCCATGCCACTGGACGCATTCGCGACAAAGTCGAAAACCGCCGGATCAAGCGAAAAATCATACCCGACATCTGCGCCAAGTTGATGTGCGATTGATCTTTCGACAAAGTCTTTCGACGTAATCATGGGTCGCTCAATTCTCAGGAAGGCAGGCGATTATCTGTTGTATTGCTTGCCTATTATTGGTCAAACTATACGCTGCGACAGGCGATTGAGGCAACCCTTATGACAGGCCGCCCCGGCCCGCGAACAGAACAAACAAGCAGGCAGGTTTCTCATGGCCATCGGTACCGAAAAGACATTGATGCTGACGGTAATGCGCAACGAGGGCCCCTATATTCTGGAATGGATCGCCCATCACTTTGCGCTTGGTATTGATGATCTGCTGATTTTTACCAATTTTTGCACCGACAACACCGACAAGATTTTGGACCGGATCGAGGTTCTTTGGCCGCACCGTGTCAAACATCAGCCCAACCCAAAGGTGATGTTCCCAAAGCACGGTGCGTGGCACATTATGGCGCTGCGCTATGCGGGGCATTTCGGGCGTTATCAGGCGGCAGACTGGCTGTATGTCACCGATGCCGACGAATTTCTTAACCTTCGCAATGACGCCGGAACGCTGGATGGTTTCTTTGAGGATGCAGGGCCTGCGGATGCCGTGTCGTTTACGTCCGTCGCCTTTAACAGCAACGGGCACAAACGAGAAACCGCCGATCTGGTGACGACCCGCTATACTCAAACCACCGCCGATCTGGAGGCTGCGGCCCAAAGCGGCCAGGAAATCACGACCGCCGTCAAAACCCTGTACCGCAACGCGATCAAAGGGCCACGGCGCCCGCACCGCCCCGTCACCAAGACGTTTTCGACAACCGGATTCAAATGGATAAACGGATCAGGAGAGGAAATGCCCGCGTCATTTACCGACAGCGATTACAAGGGCATCAACGCCGTCCCCACCCGCGCCTTTGGTCAGGTGAACCACTATTCCATCAAATCGGCTGCTGAATTTTTGCTCAAGGTTGATCGCGGGGATGCGGTGCAGACTGACCGTCTTGGCGCGTCTGAGCAATACTGGGACCACGCCAACCGCATTGGCGGCACCGACACCAGCAATGTCGGACTGTCGCCCGCCGCACAGGATATCTATGACTTTCTGATGGCCGACCCGATCCTTGCGGATTTGCACGTGCAATCGCTGGCGCTGCGTCAAACCCGTCTTGCGGAAATACTGGCGACCGAAGATGGCCAAGAACTGGCGCGTCGCATCGGATATTACGACTGACCCTGCGTCGTTGTCGTTGGCAAGAGAATGATAAACTCGGGCGTGCTCAGCTCTTCTGACGGGGTCAGGGCCGGATTATCTATCTGGTCATGCTCGCGCAGAAATGTACCAATCGCAGGGCCAATCAGAATGACACGTTTGACGCTGCCCAATGTGACCGCGCTGAGCAGCTTTGCCCCGATCTGTTCATAGCTGGCGCGTAGCACGTCGGGCTTTTCATCCGCGATCATCTGATTGATCCGCGCAACCGTCTTTGCATCATCGGGAAACACAACCTGATCCGTTGTCATGTGCAACCGGTCGCCCAGCGCCAAGCCATTATAGGCCAGAATGTCGTGCATGATACGCATCCGCGAGGCGTTATCCTCTTGGGCGATGACGGTGCCCAGCGGCATATGTTTGGCGGTGAAAATCGACAAAAAGCCGACCCCTGCCCCCAAATCCAACAGCTTATGACCATCCTCGACCATGCGCCCGATCCTGCGCGCAGGGCGGCGTTGGTATTTGCCGCGGATCACAAGGTCGAGCGTATTTTGCGCGAAAATACGCACGTCGGCGGGCAAGGCGATCTCGTGATTATCGATCCATTCGACAGCCGTCTCGGCGCTCACGTCGATCTCGCCGGGCACAAAGCCATCCCCGCCCTCGCCCACATCGGCAAAACCCGCCTCGGGTTTCTTGCGACGTTCCTCGGCCGGGCGACTGGCGTTTGATTTTTCAACCTGCGACATCAGCGCCGCGATTTCAGCGGGGTTGCGCGCCTTGGGTGGCTTGGCAACAATCTGGGTGATCGGCACGTTTGATGCCTCGATCAGCGACGTTTTCAGCTCAGCATAAGCATCGGTTTTACGGTACTCATCCAGCCGCGCCTCGACCCGGTCAATTGCAGCCCAATGCAGCCGCGCCAACACAGGATCGGTCAGCAGTTCATCCATGATCTGGTTGCGCCGCTCGGTATAGCGCAGGATCTTGTCGTCATAGACCTCGTTGCGATCCTGAAGCGACCAATAATCCGCGTTATATTTGTCTTTTTTGTTGTTCACATTCCCGCGCAGCTTGCGGATCGCATAGCTGTCAATGGATTTCACCGCATAGTGGTTCATCTGGGCCCATTGATAGCCGACGGTGCGGCGGATCGACCGCCATCCACGAAACTTAAAATAGTCCTCCATCGGCAAGCCGGAGCCGTTCAGCCATTTCACGGTGTCGGGAAACCCGGTCTCAAGATGCTTGTTCTTGATCGACGGGCGGTGAATGCCGATCTTCCATTTGTCGGGGTCGAACTTGAACAGGGTTTTGACGCCCCAGCCCTTGTTCCACGTCGGCGGGGCTGCATAAAGATACTGTTCAGACACCGGATCGCGCGACCACCCGACCACATTGCCCGACCCGAAAATCCGCCATGTTATAACGATCCCGTTGGCGTCGCCCGCCGCATCCAGCATCGGGTCCAACGTGCCATCGCCATAGTTGATGCACAAAAACTCGTCCGCATCGAACATCAAAATCCAGTCGGCCTCAGCCACTTTGGGTTCATTCTGCGCGTATTTCATCGCCGACGGCTGCGGTTTGACACCTTCGGGAATATCGTTGCGGCGGTGATAGCCCAGGCCCAATTCCTCGAGCCGGATCAACATGTCGTCAGTGCCGTCAGAACAATCGTTCGTGTAAACTAGGATTTTGGTGAACCCCACGGCCAGATGGTGGGCGTACCATTCCAACAGAAATGGTGCCTCGTCCTTCATCATCGAGATGGCCAGAAGCTTGCCGTGGGGGCTTTTATGCGGTTTCAGATTGATGGCTTTGGGCCTTTGATCTGGCGGTTAGCGCAGCGCCTTGGATGGGTCGATGCCGATCTTTTCACACATCCGCGCGGCATATGATCCGGGCAGCGGCACGTGCTTTTCCCACCATGGTTTCGTACCATTGGTATACATATGCACCGACAGGGTTTTATCGGTGAAATGCCCTTCGACGCGGCCATAGGGATCGTAAAAGATGTCGTTCAACTGGAACGGTACAGGATATAGCACCTCGCGCTCACTTGCCTTTTCATACTGGCCGGTTTGCTTGGCGAAATAGGTGAATGCTTGCGGGCCGAACGCCGTGCGTTCGGCATTATAAATCCGGTGCGCGTGGGACAGTTTCGGGTCTTGGCGGTCGTATTTCTTGCGCTGGTTCTTGTTCCACCATGCGGGATAATCCGGCAGGTTGTCATAGTAATCCAGCAGCTGATCCATCAGCTCGCATTCTTGGGGCAGCCCCACGACACCACAATTCAACGCGCCCGACATGCCGTGACGGCCAAAGATATATTCTTCGTCCTCAGGAAAGGGCTGGTGGCAAAACGCATCGCAGTCGATCCAGATCGCACCGATCTTTTGGATCATTTTATAGCGAAAGACATTCGACAGAAACGACGCGCTGGTCGCCTCGACCAAGGCGCGGTCGATGTCCATGATTTCAGAGGCGGGGCGCACTTCGACACCTTCGGGGACATTGTCGACTTTGTCCGCGCAATACAGGATCGTCTTATGGCCGGCAACGACATGGGACTTCAGGCAAAGCTGGTTAAGATAGTGAAGCTTTTCACCAATCCAAAGCGACGCGACGGGGCGACGGGTGTTCATAATTCATGCCTCTCTGATGACACTAATTTTGCTGTGTCGAATACATCTGCTCGAGGTGCAGATTAGCTTAGTGCCGCTATACTTGTAAAGAATCCTTGGGGTTTCGCCCGAATATCCGCCCCAGATTGACTTGACGCGGCGCGCGTGAGAGTCATTTGAGCAACGCAAATGACCCAATCCAAGGTGACGCCCCCCGTGACACGTATCCTGGCTGTAACCTGCATGCGAAACGAAGGGCCCTATTGCCTGGAATGGATCGCCCACCACCGCGCGGCGGGTGTCACGGATTTTCTGATCTTTACCCATGATTGCGACGATGGCACCCCCGACCTGCTGGACCTTGTGCCCGGGGTCACGCATGTGCCGTTTCAGCCATCGGGCAATAAATCGGTGCAATGGCAGGCCATGCGATTGGCCGATGCGCATCCGCTGATCAAGGCCGCGGATTGGGTGATCTTTTTTGATTGCGATGAATTCCTGTGCCTTAAGGCACCGATGAAAACCTTTGGTGATCTAATCGCATCGGTCGGTGATGACACCGACGCCATCGCCCTGCCCTGGCGGTTTTTTGGCGCGGCAGAGCAATCGGATTTCAACGATCAACTGACGTCTGAAGGTTTCACCATGTGCGCGCCCGACCCGTTTTTTCTACCTGCGGGTCATTTCTTTAAAACCCTGTTCCGTCCGGATAAATTCCAAAAACTTGGCGTGCACCGCCCCAAGAACAAGCACAGTAAACCCGCCTATTGGTCGCTTGGTGCGTCGCAACCGGCCAGCGATGATTTTGCCAATGACGACAGCCGGATCAATCTGTTCGGAATGATGCAAGCCCCGGCGCGGGCACGGCTGAACCATTATTCCTTGCGATCTGCGGCTGAATTCATGGTGAAACGCGGGCGGGGTTTGCCCAATCGAACGACTAAGCGCCTTGATCTGCATTATTGGGCAGAGCGGAATTTCAACACGATCCAAGACCGCATGATTGACCCGATGCTTGTCGGCACACGGGCCGAGCTGGCAAAGCTGCACACCATTTCGCAGATCCACACGGCCCATCAGCGCACTGTGGAATGGCATCAGGGTACTTTTGCGACCCTGATGAAAGACCCCGCCGAAATCCAGTTTTACTGGCATTTAACGCTTTTGGCCGGCAGTACCCCCCCAACCCAAGACCAAACGCGCGCGCATTTGCGGCGTCTTAGTCAGGCGTAAACGGGCCATCGGGCGGCGCGAATAGAGTTGATCGAAGACGCCTTCAGTTGCACCCTGACGTCATACGACTTTGCCTAAGGGGTTTGCCATGTCTACCGATCCGCTGCTGCAGCCGTTTCAGCTTAAGCATCTGACTTTGCGAAACCGCATTATGACCACCAGTCACGAACCCGCGTATCCCGAAGACGGGATGCCCAAAGACCGCTATCGCGCCTATCACGAGGAACGCGCAAAGGCCGGTGTGGCCTTGGCGATGACAGCAGGGTCTGCAGCCGTATCCAAGGACAGCCCGCCGGTTTTCAACAACGTGCTGGCCTATAAAGACGAGGTCGTGCCGTGGATCACGAACCTGACCGATGCCTGCCACGAACATGGCTGCGCGGTGATGATCCAGTTGACGCATCTGGGCCGACGCACCACATGGAACAAGGGTGACTGGCTGCCGTCGGTGTCATCGTCGAAACACCGCGAACCCGCGCACCGAGCCTTTCCCAAACTGATCGAGGATTGGGATATCGACCGGATCATCAACGACTTTGCAGACGCCGCCGAGCGGATGAAAGACGGCGGTATGGACGGGATTGAATTGCAAGTTTACGGCCATCTGCTGGATCAATTCTGGTCGCCACTGACCAATGATCTGGTGGGCCCCTACGGTGCCGATACGTTGGAAAACCGGATGCGGTTTCCGATGGATGTGCTGGCTGCCGTGCGCAAACGGGTAGGCGGTGATTTCATCGTGGGCTTTAGATACACAGCGGACGAGGCGCAAAAAGGCGGCATTACCCCCGAAGAGGGGCTTGAGATATCCAAGAAACTTGCCGCATCCGGCCAGTTGGATTTCCTGAACGTGATCAAAGGGCGCATTCATACCGATCCCGCCATGACCGATGTGATCCCCGTCCAAGGGATGCAAAGCGCCCCGCATCTGGATTTCGCAGGCGCGGTGAAACAGGCGACGGGCATGCCGACCTTTCATGCCGCCCGCATCCAAGACGTGGCAACGGCCCGCCACGCGGTGGCCGCCGGACTGCTTGATATGGTGGGGATGACCCGCGCCCATATGGCCGATCCGCATATCGTGCAAAAGATCGTCGAGGGCCGAGAGGACGACATCCGCCCCTGCGTCGGGGCCACCTATTGTCTGGACCGCATCTATCAAGGCGGCGAGGCGCTGTGCATTCACAACCCCGCCACGGGGCGTGAATTGACAATGTCGCACAGCATTCAACCTGCTCAGATCAAACGCAAAATCGTTATTGTCGGTGCTGGCCCCGCCGGGTTGGAAGCCGCACGTGTAGCCGCCGAACGTGGTCACCACGTCACCGTGATCGAAGCCCAGCCCGACCCCGGCGGCCAGATCAGGCTGACCGCGCAAAGTGCCCGCCGCCGCGAAATGATGTCGATCATCGACTGGCGCATGGCGCAATGTGCCGCCCGCGATGTGGTGTTCCACTTTAACACTTGGGCCGATGAAGACATAGTTGCACAGCATAGCCCCGATGTCGTGATCATCGCCACTGGTGGCCTGCCCAATACCGAGCTGTTTGAAACCGGGGTCGAGGCCAAAAATGTGGTGACGTCGTGGGATATCATCTCGGGCGATGTGAAACCTGCGGAAAACGTTTTAATCTATGACGAAAGCGGCGATCATCCGGGGCTTCAGGCCGCCGAAGTCGCCGCGAGTGCGGGTTCCAAAGTCGAGGTAATGACCCCCGACCGCAGCTTTGCCCCCGAGATTATGGCGATGAACCTTGTACCTTATATGCGGTCTTTACAGGATAAGGATGTCACCTTTACCGTGACGCGGCGGCTGCTGGGGGTTGTGCGCGCTGGCAACAAACTGATCGCCACCGTGGGCACCGATTACAGCGATTTCACGCGGCAGCAAGAGTATGATCAGGTCGTCGTAAACTACGGTACCTTGCCACTGGACGATTTGTATTTCGCGCTCAAACCTCTTTCGAAAAATGAAGGCGCGGTTGATTACGAGGCGTTGATCGCGGGCGAGCCGCAAACGATGGATTGGAATGACGACGCAACATTCTGGTTGTTTCGCATCGGCGATGCGGTGTCGGCGCGCAATACACATGCCGCGATTTATGATGCTTTGCGGTTGGTGAAAGATCTATAAAATGGCCACACCCACGCCTCGATAACCCGTTGATCTTATGTGTTTAACGCCGTCTAACCATGCCACCGTGGCAAAGGCACAGGCGTTATTCATATCCGACAAACGCCCACATGAAATTTCCACATACCCCTTTGCGAAATTTCGCATTAGGGTTCACCTGCTCGGCCTTCAAATATCGCCGGGATCAGGGTGCCAAGACTGCACGCAGATGCCACAACATGCTTTCAGCAGCACTTCATAACGTGCTCAAAAGGGGTGGCGCTCGTGTCTCAGGCTCCTTGATCGACACTGAAACAAGCGATGGGTGAATGGCACGATGTCTGACGGATCAAACAGCTACGACTATATTGTAATCGGGGGCGGGTCCGCCGGGTGCTTGATGGCCAACAGGCTTAGCGCCGATCCCGCCAACCGCGTGCTGCTTTTAGAGGCCGGCAAACCTGACACCTATCCGTGGGTCCATATTCCCATCGGCTATCTTTATTGTATCGGCAACCCGCGCGCCGACTGGATGTATAAAACCGAACCGGACAAGGGGCTAAACGGGCGCAGCTTGCTTTACCCGCGCGGGAAAACCTTGGGCGGGTGTTCCTCGATCAACGGCATGATCTATATGCGCGGCCAAGCGCGGGACTATGACAATTGGGCCGACCTGACGGGCGACGCGGCATGGAGCTGGCAAAACGCGCTGACCGATTTCAAAGCCCATGAAGACCACTATAAATTGGATGACGGTGCCGATCCGGCGACCGGGGATAATAGCCGTTTTTCCGACATGCACGGGCATGGCGGCGAATGGCGGATCGAAAAACAGCGTTTGCGATGGGACATCCTCGACAGCTTTGCCAATGCCGCCACCGAAACCGGCGTTCAGAAAACCGAAGATTTCAACAGCGGCGATAATGCAGGCGTTGGATATTTTGACGTGAACCAGCGCTCTGGCTGGCGGTGGAACACCTCAAAGGCGTTCCTACGTCCGGCGAAATCACGTGCCAACCTGACCATCTGGACCGAAGCGCAGGTTGAAAAGCTGACATTCGACAAAGACAGCGACGGACGCCTGCGCTGTACAGGGGCCAAGGTGCACCACAAGGGCGTGCCCGTCACCGTGATTGCGTCCAAGGAAACCGTGCTGTCAGCCGGTGCTGTGAACTCTCCACAGATACTGCAACTTTCGGGGATAGGCCCCGCCGCCGTGCTAAAAGAGCATGGGATAGACGTGGTCATGGACCAGCCTTTCGTCGGTGAAAACCTTCAAGATCACCTGCAAATCCGCGCCGTGTTCAAGGTAACGGGCACAAAGACGCTGAACACCTTGGCCAATTCGCTTTTTGGCAAGGCCAAGATCGGTCTGGAATACCTGCTAAAACGGTCCGGCCCGATGAGCATGTCCCCAAGCCAGCTGGGCGCGTTCACCCGGTCTAATCCCGACCGCTCGCATGCAAATCTTGAATACCATGTTCAACCGCTCAGCCTCGAGGCGTTTGGCGAGGATCTACATGACTTCCCCGCCATGACGGTCAGCGTTTGCAACCTGAACCCGACCAGCCGCGGCCATGTTCGGATTGCGTCATCCGATTTCCGCGACGCCCCCAAGATCACACCTAACTATCTGGACACCGAAGACGACCGCAAAGTCGCCGCCGAAAGCCTGCGCCAAGTGCGTGACATCATGGCCCAGCCCGCCATGCAGCCCTATGCCCCCCAAGAGCATAAGCCCGGCGTTCAGTATCAAAGCGATGAGGATTTGGCCCGACTGGCCGGCGACATCGCTAGCACAATCTTTCATCCGGTGGGCACGGTCAAAATGGGCCGGAACGATGACCCGACCGCCGTTCTTGATCCGCATTTGCGGATGAAAGGCGTGGCGGGGCTGCGCGTGGTGGATGCATCGGTCATGCCCGAGATCACCAGCGGCAACACTAATGCCCCCACCATCATGATTGCCGAAAAGGCTGCGCGATGGGTATTGGCGGGCCAATAGCCCCCCGCGCAGCCAGTCGTTTATCGCAACTTTACAGGCGTTGCAGCAACGCGCGCGACGGATCACCTGTCGCTGGTAGCCCAACGGATTGCTGATAGGCCGCGATGGCCTTGCGGCTGTTGGGGCCAAAAAAAAAAAAAAAAAAAAAAAAAAAAAAAAAAAAAAAGGTCAGCTTTTCTTGCAGGGCTTTGCGATCATCGATCGTCATTCCGTATTTATCGGGGCCAAAGCGCGCCTGAATTGGCCCACCGCCTGCAATCCGGTCAGACAAATGCCCGACCCCAATCGCGTAGTTGTCAGAGTTGTTGTAACGCTTGATGGCGTTAAAGTTTCTAAACACCGCAAAACGTGGGCCGCCCGCATCGGGTTGCAAAATCTTGACCGGTGTTGCGGAACTGGCCGCGGCCGTTCCCATCTCTCCGCCCCATTTCTCACCCGACTTCCAGCCGGATTTCGCAAGATATGCTGCGGTGGATGCTAATGAATCAGACGGATCATCCGACCAGATATCGCGACGTCCGTCGCCGTTAAAATCGACGGCAAAAGCTTGGTAAGATGTTGGAATGAACTGGGTGTGCCCCATCGCACCTGCCCAACTGCCCGTCAAACCCCGCGCCGACACATCGCCCCGCTCAAGGATTTTCAGCGCCGCGATCAGCTGTTTTTCAAAGAACGCCCCGCGCCGGCCATCATAGGCCAAAGTGGACGTGGCGGATACAACAGGCACATTGCCCCGCCGCTCCCCGTAAAAGCTCTCCAGCCCCCAAACGGCGGTGACCACTTCGGCTGGCACGCCATAGCGCGCCTCGATCTGGCTTAGAACGGCACGGTGGCGGGCAAAGGCGGCGCGGCCTTTTGTGATCCGCTCCTCTGACGCGGCAATGGCAAGGTAATCCTCAAGGGTTCGGCTGAATTCGGTTTGATTGCGATCACGCTTTACGACACCGGGCAGATAACCCGCGCCTGCGAAACCTTGTCGTAGCGTGGCAGGTGAAATCCCCTGCCCTGCCGCGCGCGCCTTGAAGGACGCAACCCACGCATCATAGCCTGCGTTCGATTGCGGCATCAAATCGGCGGGCAATGCGCCCTCGCTCCGCGATGCAAAGGTGGCAGCACTGCCGCCGCCCTGACATGCCGCAAGGCCCATGGCCCCCAATCCGATTGTAAAATTCCTACGTGAAATGCTCATTCTGCCTGCGCCCTTTATTGATGTGGCTTTGGGGCAGATTAACGCAACACGAGAACGGCGCAAAGGGACAGTTCCCGTGTGGCGATCCTTTGCCTAGTTCCCCGCCGCATAGAGCGGTACCGTCGACATCGACATCTTTGCCGATCCGTTTTGCACATCGCGGGCGTGGCTGATGTAGATCAAGGTGTTGTTCGCCTCGTCATAGATCCGTTTCACGTTCAGCGTCTTGAAAATGACAGAACGGCGTTCGGTGAATACGGTTTCGCCTTCATCGTCGCGCTCGATATCACCGATCTCGATCGGTCCGGTCTGCCGGCATGAGATAGACGAGTTCGATGGGTCCTCAAACCAGTTGCCCTTTTGCAATCGGTCAATAATACCGCGCTCAAAATAGGCCAGATGGCAGGTAACGCCTTTCACCTTCGGGTCCGCCACAGCTTCGACGACAATGTCATTACCTAACCAGTCGACATCAACATTGCCGACCGTTTCAGCGTTTGAAGCCAGCGGAAATACCATCAGCGCAGCAAGTGCACAAAGAAAGCGGGAGGGGGATTTTTGTGTGTTCATGATGATATACGCTCCAGACTGAAAAATGTTCCTAAAATGCGACCGCGGCGCAGGTGGATTATGGTTGGACGTGACATTGACACCTTCCGGACGCTTTGCATCTTTAACCACGCTCAGAAAGGCCATGATTAACCCCCGCCCCGTGTCAGAAGAGACTGTCCCGCAGCCCAAGCTTCACGGGTCAAACAGTAGCACTTCCAGCGTTGTGGGCCACCACCGATATCCATCGTATCCTCATGCATTAAGACCGCACCAAGTTTTGCCGTAGCTGCCTGAGAACGTAAGTTGTCTGGTGCGATGTGAAACCACGCCTCAGCAGACTGTGCATAGATATGTTCGAGCATCAGCCTTTTCAGCGCCCGGTTCGTAGGGCCGCCCCAATACGCGCATGTCAGAAAGGTGAAACCGATGGACAGCCGCGATGGCGCGTTGGTGTCCGTATAAAAAGCCGAACACCCGATGACGTCCTGCGTCAGGCGATCAACGATGACAAGGCAACCACCCATTGCAAGCAAGGAAGCAAAGTATGGCTGAAAGACATCGGTCCGATAGCGATCCTTGTTCGGATGACCGGCCCAGACAGCGGGGTCGCTTGCTGCATCGGCCAGCGCATCGCGATCATCCAGTGTCAGCGGTCGCAATTCAAGAAGATCGTCCATCAGCGTGGGCTGCGGATCAAAACCTTCAGGGAAATTCAGGCTCATTGCGGACCTCGTTTTCGACCACTAAGCCACTGCTGCGCATGATCTCATGCGTTCCAGCGGCTTTCATCAATCAGAAGGGTAGCGCTGTTGGGGGACCATGTCACTGCGTGCCCCGCCCCTTTTAAACGCAACAACGCCCGCGTCGGAGTTAACCGAAGCGGGCGTTGCTGTATTATAGTTATCGTAAGAGAGATAATCATTTATTGAACTTATTAGGTTTGGCGGTGACCTACTCTCCCACGTCTTAAGACGCAGTACCATTGGCGCAGTAGCACTTAACTGCCGAGTTCGGGATGGGATCGGGTGTTTTGCTTACGCTATGACCACCAAACCGAATAAATTCAATAAATGTCCAAGTCAGTACAGTTATGTATGTGTGTATGCTTTTGAATGATTAGTAAAAGTCTTGCTTCTACTGGATCAAATCAAGCCTATCGAGCCATTAGTACCAGTCAACTGAACGTATTACTACGCTTACATCTCTGGCCTATCGACGAGGTGGTCTACCTCGGCTCTCAGGGATACCTTGTTTTGAGGGGGGCTTCCCGCTTAGATGCCTTCAGCGGTTATCCTGTCCGATCATAGCTACCCAGCACTGCTATTGGCATAACAACTGGTCCACCAGTGGATCGTTCACCCCGGTCCTCTCGTACTAGGGGCAACTCCTCTCAAGTATCCTACACCCACGGAAGATAGGGACCGAACTGTCTCACGACGTTCTAAACCCAGCTCACGTACCTCTTTAAACGGCGAACAGCCGTACCCTTGGGACCTGCTCCAGCCCCAGGATGAGATGAGCCGACATCGAGGTGCCAAACACTGCCGTCGATATGGACTCTTGGGCAGTATCAGCCTGTTATCCCCGGCGTACCTTTTATCCGTTGAGCGATGGCCCTCCCACTTGGGACCACCGGATCACTATGGCCGTCTTTCGACTCTGCTCGACTTGTCAGTCTCGCAGTCAGGCTGGCTTCTGCCATTGCACTCAACGAGCGATTTCCGACCGCTCTGAGCCAACCTTCGCGCGCCTCCGTTACGATTTAGGAGGCGACCGCCCCAGTCAAACTACCCACCACACAGGGTCCCGGATCCGGATAACGGACCGCGGTTAGACATCAAGCAGAACAAGGGTGGTATCTCAAGGGAGGCTCCACGCAAACTGGCGTTCACGCTTCAAAGCCCACCACCTATCCTGCACATGTTCGGCCTAATGCCAGTGTGAAGTTGTAGTAAAGGTGCACGGGGTCTTTCCGTCTAACCGCGGGTAACCGGCATCTTGACCGGTAATTCAATTTCGCTGAGTCTATGTTGGAGACAGCGGGGAAGTCGTTACGCCATTCGTGCAGGTCGGAACTTACCCGACAAGGAATTTCGCTACCTTAGGACCGTTATAGTTACGGCCGCCGTTTACCTGGGCTTCAATTCAGAGCTCTCACCCCTCCTTTTAACCTTCAGGCACCGGGCAGGCGTCAGACCCTATACGTCGTCTTACGACTTCGCAGAGCCCTGTGTTTTTAATAAACAGTCGCCACCCCCTGGTTTGTGCCCCCAGCCTCTAGTTGCCTAGAAACCGGGCCTCCTTCTCGCGAACTTACGGAGGTATTTTGCCGAGTTCCTTCAACATAGTTCTCTCAAGCGCCTTGGTATTCTCTACCTATCCACCTGTGTCGGTTTAGGGTACGATCTAGCGATGGAGCTATTTCCAGGGACCTCTAAGCAGCCCATTCAATCCGATAAGGATGAACTACCCTCGAGATCCGTCACTTCCATCTGGCCCAGGAATATTAACCTGGTTCCCATCGACTACGCCTTTCGGCCTCGCCTTAGGGGTCGGCTTACCCTGCTCAGATTAGCTTTAAGCAGGAACCCTTGGATTTTCGGCGAGAGTGTCTCTCACACTCTTTGTCGCTACTCATGTCATCATTCTCACTAGTGATCTCTCCACGGGATCCCTCACAGGCCCGCTTCACAGAAAACTCCGCGTCTCCAATCCCACCGAAGTGGTTAAGGAGACATGGAATTATGTCACACTACGCTCTGCTACCATGCAATAAATGCATCCTAAGCTTCGGCTCATGGCTTGAGCCCCGTTACATCTTCGCCGCAAGACAACTTATTTAGACCAGTGAGCTGTTACGCTATCTTTAAAGGATGGCTGCTTCTAAGCCAACCTCCTGGTTGTTTTGGTCGTCTCACCTGCTTTCCCACTTAGCCATGAATTAGGGGCCTTAGCTGTAGGTCAGGGTTGTTTCCCTCTTCACGACGGACGTTAGCATTCGCCGTGTGTCTGCCATCTAGTACTCCTCGGTATTCGGAGTTTGGTTAGGATCAGTAAGCCTGTGGGGCCCCATTACCCATCCAGTGCTCTACCCCCGAGGGTATTCGGATGACGCTCTACCTAAATAGATTTCGCAGAGAACCAGCTATCTCCGAGTTTGATTGGCCTTTCACCCCTAGGCACAGCTCATCCCGATCCTTTTCAACGGATGTGGGTTCGGTCCTCCAGTAAGTGTTACCTTACCTTCAACCTGGCCATGCCTAGATCACTCGGTTTCGGGTCTGATCCCACAAACTCAACGCCCTATTAAGACTCGCTTTCGCTGCGCCTACACCTAACGGCTTAAGCTTGCTTGTGAGACCAAGTCGATGACCCATTATACAAAAGGTACGCTGTCAGGGCGTAAAGCCCCTCCAACTGATTGTAGGCGTTCGGTTTCAGGTACTGTTTCACTCCCCTCGTCGGGGTGCTTTTCACCTTTCCCTCACGGTACTGGTTCACTATCGGTCAGTAAGGAGTACTTAGCCTTCGAAGGTGGTCCTCCGATCTTCAGACAGAATTTCACGTGTTCCGCCCTACTTAATACGTCCTCTCATGCTTCTTATACGGGACTATCACCCACTTTGGTTGCGCATTCCAACGCATTCTAACCACAATTGAGGCTCGGCTGGTCCCCGTTCGCTCGCCGCTACTAGGGGAGTATCAATTGATTTCCTTTCCTCCGGGTACTTAGATGTTTCAGTTCCCCGGGTTTGCTTTTATAAACCTATGTATTCAGTCTATAAATACCTGGTTTACCTCATTATTAGCTACCCCGAAGGGTAATAATAACAAAGTATCAGGTGGGTTGCCCCATTCAGAAATTCATGGATCAAAGCTTATTCTCAGCTCCCCATGACTTATCGCAGAGTATCACGTCTTTCATCGCCTCTTACTGCCAAGGCATTCACCAAACGCCCTTTTCGCGCTTGATTTGATCCAGAAAAAGCAAGACTACCCATGATGCCCTACCGCTTCGCTACTTGAAGGCTATTTACACCATCAATTAACGTCGCTGCATAAGGCAGGCAATCTGCGCGGAAGACAGAAGCTGGTAAGAAACTGTCTTTCCTTATTCCAGATCAAAAGCATACTTTTTTACCCGCCCAACCACTATAGGTTGGACAGCGAGACATGCATCTAGCCTACCTTCCGTGCAGGAAGTAGGCGTCATGTCTCTGGTTAGTGTACTTGACTTGGACAACACGTTCGTTTCAATCGCGATACGCCTAAAAGAC
>SWCC01018141.1_pt1 | contig 27838 bp, 20 predicted proteins | sample 4692971 | NCBI WGS metagenome assembly SWCC01 (sample SAMN10267277, study PRJNA491770) | bioreactor metagenome | isolation source: DHS bioreactor inoculated with subseafloor sediment | place: Japan: off Shimokita Peninsula | collected 2006-08 | reverse complement strand
GATTTAAAAAATAAAACTGATGAATTTAAAAAAAGATTTCAAAATGGAGAAAGTTTAGAAGATTTAATGGTAGAAGCATTCGCAGTTGTTAGAGAAGCTTCAAGAAGAGTTACTAAATTGTTTCCATATTATGTTCAAGTTTTAGGAGCTATTGCTATATTCGGTGGTAATATTGCTGAAATGAAAACTGGTGAAGGTAAAACCTTAACTGCTGTTATGCCTGCATATTTAAGTGCACTTAATGGTGAAGGTGTTCATATTGTTACAGTCAATGAATATTTAGCGAGACGTGAAGTCGAAGGAGACATCGGCGATTTGTTTCGTTTTTTAGGCTTAACAGTTGGTCTAAACTTAAGAGATTTAACAAGAGAGCAAAAAAAGGAAGCATATGATTGTGATATCTTATATTCAACAAACTCAGAATTAGGATTTGATTATTTAAGAGATCACATGGTTTTATATGCTAAAGATATGGTCGCTAGACGCGGTTTAAATTATGCCATTATCGATGAGGTTGACTCCATTTTAATTGATGAAGCGAGAACGCCGCTCATTATTTCTGGTGGATCAAAAAATAATCAAAATTTATATCAAGCTGCTGATCGTTTTGCAAAATCGATTCGTGACGAAGATTTTGAAATTGAGATTGAATCTAAGAGTATTGCATTAACCAAAACTGGTATTGAAAAAGCTGAACGTATTTTTCAAATTGAAAACTTATATGACTTAAAACACGTATCTTTAGTACATCATATCAATAACGCGCTTCGTGCGAATTATATTATGGCTAGAGATAAAGAATATGTTGTACAAGATGGCGAAGTCTTAATTGTTGATCAATTTACTGGTCGTATTTTACGTGGTCGTCAATTTTCTGAAGGGCTTCACCAAGCGTTAGAAGCAAAAGAAAATGTACAAGTGAAAAGAGAAACAACCACTGTTGCAACCATTACTTATCAAAACTTCTTTAGAATGTATAAAAAACTTTCAGGTATGACTGGTACTGCTAAAACTGAAGAAGAAGAATTTAGAGATATTTATAACATGGACGTTATTGAAGTTCCAACCAACGCTCCAGTGATTAGAAAAGATGAACCAGATTATATTTATGCAACTTTAAAAGAAAAGTTCGAAGCTTTAGTGAATGAAGTAGAACATAGATATAAAATGGGACAACCTATATTAATTGGTACGATTGCAGTTGAAACTTCAGAAGATTTATCACGCATGCTAAAAGCAAGACGTATCCCACATGAAGTACTCAATGCTAAAAACCATGCTAGAGAAGCTGAAATTGTAGCGAAAGCTGGTTTAAAAGGATCTGTAACGATTGCAACCAACATGGCTGGTCGTGGTACAGATATTAAACTTGGTGAAGGTGTAGTAGAACTTGGTGGTTTAGCAGTCATCGGTAGTGAAAGACATGAATCAAGACGTATTGATAATCAGTTAAGAGGTCGTAGTGGTCGTCAAGGTGATCCAGGATACTCTAGATTCTATTTGTCTGCTGAAGACGAACTCATGATGCGATTTGGTGGAGAATCTTTTAAACGTCGAATTGAGATGTTAGAGCGTATGAACACAACAGGTGAGCCTTTATCATCTAAGTTATTTTCTAGATTTGTGACCAGTGCACAAAAACGTATTGAAGGCAATAACTATGATTCTAGAAAGACAGTTCTTAAATATGATGATGTCCTTCGTAAGCAAAGAGAAATTATCTATCAAAATAGAAGAGATGTGTTATTGTTAGAGTCTATTGAACCACAAGTCAGACAAACTATCATCAATTCATTAACTGGTCAAGTGAATCAGTTTGTTCATTTAGAAGGTAAAAATGAATATAAAGTAGATATTGATCCATTATTAACTCATTTTAATGGCAATATTTTCTATCAAGATACGATTAAAAAAGAAGATATCGAATCACTAGATGCTGATGCGATTACAGATTTTATCGTTGATTTAGGTGTGAAAGCTTTAGATGAAAAGAAAAATAACTTCCCACCAGAAATATTCAATGAATTTTTAAAAGTCGTTATGTTACGCGTGATCGATACATACTGGATGAGACATATTGATGCGATGAGTGAGCTTAGACAAGGTGTGTCACTACAAGCATATGGACAACAACAACCTCTTACAATTTATCAAAAAGAAGGTTTACGTATGTTTAATGAGATGGTTTCAAACATTTCTAAAGATGTGACACGTTATGCAATTAGAGCTCAAATCAAGTATGATCAAGAGCGTGAAGCAGTTGTTAAAAATACTCAAACCAATCAAGGTGTAGAAGATAACAAACCAAAAAAACCTAAAGTAAGAAAAAACCGAGGACAAAGAAACTTACCTTGGAGATAGGAGGTCAGCATGGAACGTTATGATGTCAACAAGATTATTGCAGAGTTTAAAACATCAATTGATGATTTTAAGCGTGCAATTCAACCCGAAAAACTAGAGAAAACATATCAAGAACTCAATATAAAAATGCAAGAACCTGACTTCTGGAATAATACGAATGAAGCGAAAAAGGTTACTAAAGAAGCGAATTTGATTCGGTCAAAAGTAGATCGTTTAAATCAACTCAAGCAAAAGCTAAAAAATTTGATCGAATGGGCAGAAATATCTGAAGAACAAACTGAAGAATGGACGATATTAGAAACTGATATCCACGCTTTAAATGATGAAATCAAAGCTTTCGAGTTAGAAACTATATTAAATGGACCATATGATGATTTAAACGCTATCATTGAAATTCACCCAGGTGCTGGTGGCACAGAATCTCAAGATTGGGCTGATATGCTCTACCGATTATATACAAGATATGGTCAAAGAAAAAAATATAAGATTGAAGTCCTTGATTATCAATCAGGTGATGAAGCTGGTATTAAATCAGTTACTATGTTACTTAAAGGCCCCTATGCTTATGGTTACTTAAAAGCTGAACGTGGTGTTCACCGTTTGGTAAGAATATCACCATTTGACTCAAATGCTAGACGTCATACAAGTTTTGCTTCAATCGACGTGATGCCGGAAATTAATGATGAAATCGAAATCGACATAAAAGATGATGATCTTAAGATTGATGTGTATAGAAGTAGTGGTGCGGGTGGACAATCGGTAAACACTACAGATTCAGCTGTAAGAATTACACACTTACCGACAAATATTGTGGTAACATGTCAAAATGAAAGAAGTCAAATTAAAAATAAAGAAAAAGCAATGAGTTATTTAAAAGCAAAACTTGTTCAAGAAGAAGTTAAAAAACAAGAAGAAGCTTTAAAAAATATTAAAGGTGAACAAAAAGATATCGCATGGGGATCACAAATTAGATCATACGTATTTCATCCATATCAAATGGTTAAAGACCATAGAACGAGTTATGAAGTTGGTAATATTGATTTAGTCATGGATGGCGATATTGATGGATTTATCAATGCTTATTTAAAAGCGGGTGATGCTAGTGAATAAAGCTAAACTTATAGAAATTTTAGAAATCACGGGAGGCGTAACATTACTGTCTTTAGGTTTCTATTTTTTCTTATTACCACAAAACTTAGTGATTGGTGGAGTGATGGGGATTTCGGTATTGGTTCAAAATGTGATCGAAGTTTCTACGTTTATCTTTATTGCTAACGCAATATTACTGATGGTAGGGTTAATTTTCTTAGGAAAATCTTTTTTCCTAAAAACTGTTTATGCAACTTTACTTTCACCAGCGATTATTTTCATTTTAGAAAAAACAGTACCTTCTGATTTCTTTATGAAATATATGAATGAAAGTCCTTATATGGTTTCTGCTTTATTTGGTGCACTCTTTGTTGGCGTTGGATTAGGTATGGTCATTAGAAACAATGCGACAACAGGTGGTATTGATATTGTCCAAAATATGATGCATAAGTTTTTACATATTCCATTTACCTGGGCTTTATATATCATCGATGGAACGATCATTACGATTGCATTATTCGTTGATTTTCAAGCAGGATTATACGCATTTGGTGCAATGATCTTAAGTGGGATTATTATTGATAAAATGTCTTTAGAAGGTATTGCTGGATATACATTCTTTATCTTAACTGATAAAACTAAAGATATGCAAAACAAAATCTATGAGAGACTTGATCGAGGCATCACTAAAATTAGAGTGATCGGTGGTTACTCAAATAAAGAAAAAGAAATGATTGTATGTACCATCGATCGATTACAGTTATATACATTTAGATTGATGATTAAAGAGATAGATCCACAAGCATTTACGTTTGTAACAAGAACACATGAAGCCACAGGTTATGGTTTTAGTAAGGGGAGTCAAACATGGAAACAAAAAGAATAGGTTGGATATTTTTACTAGGTGTATTATTAGCATTTTTTGCAGGCTTTCAAGTACAAACATTTTTTGAGAACAATGAACCTGAACCGTTTGTTGATGTATACGCTGAGATTACAGAGGCGTTAGAAAGATATTATTTATACGATTTAACGGATGCAGAAAAAGATGCTGCATTTATTGCGCAGTTGGAGTCCATTGTTGCGTCTTATGCTGAGTCTAATAACGACCCATATACAAGACTTTCTGCACAACCTGTTAATCTTGCACCTACCAATGCGGAAAGTTATGTAGGTATCGGGGTAACTATAGAGCAGCTTAATCCTCTGCTCAGAGTTTTAGAAGTCGTATATGAAGGACCAAGTTATCAAAAATTATATCCAAATGATATGATTGTTGGTGTTATGCAAAATAATGAGAAGCTATATTTTGATACACTACAACCTAATATTTTACCAACATCATTTTTAGCTGGTAGTTTAGGTGAAGTTAAAACATTGATTGTCATCGATCCACTTGGTGTAGAAAGAAATGTTGAGATTACCTATGAGGAAATTTTAACACCAACAGCTCATGGACAAGAAATCAGTGATGATATAGGATACATTAACATTAGAGAGTTCACTTCATACATTAAAGATGTGAGTGAAGGCACTGCTAAGGTTTTTAATGATACATTAAATACTTTAGAGGAAAATGTATTGATTGATGAAACAGATACACTCATTATAGATTTAAGAAATAACCCTGGTGGAGCACTAACTGCACTTCATAATGAAAATCAATCAGGACTCATTCCAGGAATCACGCAACAACTTTTAATAAGAGATGTTGAAAGACCATTATTTTCAATGATTAACGCAAATGGTATAAAAACAGATTATCTAGGCGGATTACAATCGCCTAAAGCATATGATATTAAAGTTTTAGTGAATGAAAACTCAGCATCAGCTGCTGAGGTATTAGCTGCCGCATTAAGCATAAATGGTGGATATGAGCTTTATGGTCATTACACTTTTGGAAAAGACGTTTATCAAAACACAACATTGCTTACAACCATTGATGCTATAAGCTATTACTTAACTTATACTGAAGGTAACTGGGTTTATGATGGTGACAAAAAAATTGGTGAGGTCCCACTAAATGTCAACCTTATTGATCAAAAAGGATTTCATGCAATTCCTTTCTTGTTTTTCGAAGAAGTATTAGAACTTGACGATGTGAGTTTATCACTTATCGAGTTCCAACAGTTCTTAAATGCATACTTTGAGTTAGAAGGTGCATCAAAAATCAGAGAAGATGGTTATTTTGATCAAGTGACAAAAGATTATATACTCATGTTTCAGCAAGAACAAAATATAACTGAAACAGCAAAACTTGATTTAGAAACAGCAAGAGTCATGCATGATTTGCTTAAAGTTTATCAAAGTGATTTAGCTGAAGATGTGCAACTACAAACACTTTTAGGAATGATTTAGTATGAAAACAGTCACTGATGTTAAAAAACTAAAATCAGGATATAAAGTATCATTTGATCATCAAGAAGTGATTGATATTGAGCTAGACATATTTTTCAAATATCATTTAAAGCCAGGTGAATCGTTAGACGATAAGCAGTTTAAAATGATGATGGATGAAAATCATAAACTTCATTATACAAAACTTGGAGCTTTAAGGCTCAAGAAGATGCAAACCTATCATGAACTTAAAACATACTTAGATGAAAAAGGATGTCCAAACCATATTTTAAAAGAAGTTATGAAGTTTTTCGTTGATCGAAGATATATCAATGATATGGATTATGTTAAGACATATATTGAACTTAAAAAGTTTCAAGAAGGACCAAAACTGATTTCTTCTAAACTTGAACAAAAAGGTGTTTCTAAAGAAACAATTGATCGGTATGTTCAGCAAATCAATCAGTCAGTAATCTTAAATGAATTAATACCTAAAAAGCTAAATAGTTTTAAGCATAAAACTAAGAAACAAGCTCTTCAATCAACGAAGATTCACTTTATGACTAAAGGTTTTGACAGAGAAGTGATTGAACCCATTGTATTTTCAAAAAGCCACCTTTATCAAGGTGATGATCAAGCTTTATTATCGAAAACTTTCGATAAACTGTATGTTAAATACAAAGATAAAAAGCATGGATACGAGTTAAAGAGCATGCTTAAACAAAAACTTTATCAAAAAGGGTTTAGTTTTGAGGATATCGAAAACATTTTTATAGATAAAGACGTTCTATCATGATAAAATCATGGTAGAACTTTTTTTAAGGACGTGGATTTTATGATTTTGTGGAAAAATGGAATTTTACATACACTAAAAAACGAACATGAAGTTCATTATCAAATGGCAACCGATCAAGGACATATTATTGGATTTGATGATGAGATTGACCATCTTAACTTTGATCAAGTGATCGATTTAAAAGGACATCATTTATATCCGGGGTTTGTTGATGCACACCTTCATATTGTGGGATATGGTCAAAAACTATCAAAAAAAGATTTAACACTGATTAGAAATAAACAAGAGATCATAGATTATATTAAAACTTATGTTAGCCAAGGATTTACCTTTTATGAAGGTTATTTTGATATCGGTATAACAAAACAAGATCTTGATAGGATTGCTTATGATAAACCAATCATTTTAAAACACAATGATTATCACTCTCTTACAGTAAATAGCTATGTCTTAGAGCAGGTAAACCTTTTAAGTGAAACGGGGTTCTTAACTGAAGAAGATGCACAAAAAGTTAATAAAACATATGAAGTATATGATCATGAGACCATAAAAGCTATGATTAAACATTCGATTGATTCACTCCAGTCATTTGGTGTAACGGGTGGCCATTCAGATGATTTATATTATTTTAATGGATATCATGATACACTAAGTGCTTATCATGAAGTCTTAGCTGAAGTACCATTTAGAGCACATCTACTCATGCATCATCAGATACTAGATGATTATATGAAATCAAATCACCCATTTTTAGATCAAAACAAGTACCTTCAACTTGGCGCAGTTAAAATTTTTTATGATGGAACTTTTTCTTCAAAAACAGCGTTATTACATCATCCATATCAAGGATTATCACATCAAGGTTTACGTATTTTTAAACAAGATGAGCTGATAACACTTGTGAAAAAAGTCAGAAAAAATAAACTACCTTTAGCAATTCATGTGATTGGAGACTTAGGCTTAAGAGAAGTTGTAGAAACGCTTAAAGCTTATCCACCTCATCAAGGTCTTCATGATCGTATCATCCATGCTTCTTTAGCCGATCATAAAACCATTAAAATGATGGAAGGTATGCCAATAATTTTGGACATACAACCACAATTTATATCTAGTGATTTACCATCGATTTTAAACTTGTTTTCAAAAGAGCCTGAGTATATCTATCCGTTTAAAACATATATGAATCACAACTTAGTTCAATGTGGTTCGAGTGACGCACCTGTAGAAATACCGAATCCATTACTTGGGATGTATCAACTCATTTATAGAAAAAAAGATGGTATCGTTTATCAAAAAGAAGAATGTATTTCTAGATTTGATGCATTAAAGCTTTATACAACATATGCTAATGTGCCTACGTATAAAACCAACAGAGGCTTACTTAGGAAAGGATTTATTGCAGATTTTACTGTACTAAAAAAAGACATATTATCAATGGATGAACAGTCATTTTTTGAAGATTTAGTTGAAATGACGGTTATTGATGAACAGATTGTGCATCATGCTTGAGAAACAAAAGATATGCTGTTAAAATAAGCTTGTTAAGGGGATGAAAACATGAAGATAGAATTTTGGTTGGACTACTTGTGTCCTAAATGTTATTTACAACATAAAACCATTGAACACTTAATTAAACACTATGACATCAAAGATTTAGAAATCATCTATCGCAGCTATGAAATGGTAATGGCTGATGAGTTTGATGTAACAACACCGTTTGTAGATTTTGTTGCGACGTATAAACAAATGTGTAAAGATGAAGTAAAAACATTTTTAGATAAAAATCAAATCGATATTAGTTTATTTAAAATCCATGATGTGCATCGAATGGCACATCTAGCCAAAAAAGAAAAACGCTCAAGAGTATTTAATCAACTTGTATTTAAGTCAATCTATGAAGATCACTTAGACTTAAGTGAACATCATATTTTAAAGCAAATTAGTTTAGAAGCTGGCTTAGATGAAAAAGATATTGATGAAGTCTTATCATCAAATCTTTATGACTCTCAAGTGATATCTAACCGTGAAAATGCGCAACTCAAAGGCATTTTTGAACTCCCATTTTTAAGAATCAATGGTGAAGTTAAACTTAAAGGTCTTCAAAGTGAACATGATATTATAAACGCAGTCAATCAAACATTTATTTCTTTGAACCAAACAGAGTTTTGTGAAGGTGAAAATTGTGTGCGTAAAAAGCGGAATCCAAACAGAAGTTAACGGTTTTTTGATGAAATGAATCCTTAAGTAGGATTTTTTTCTTTTTTAAGGCATAATTTGCCATTTATATAGCAATTTTCTTACTTATATGATATAGTTATTAAGGTTAAAAGAATTGAGGAAAAAAATGAATAAATTATTTAACGAATTACCAATTTTAAATGAAACAAAAGAAGCGATCAAAGCGCTAGGTTTAGTTGAAACGACAGACATTCAACATCATACTATAGATCATCTATTAGAGAAAAAAGATTTAATTGGACAAGCACAAACAGGAACAGGAAAAACATTTGCGTTTGCCATTCCAATGATTGAGCATATCGATCCAAAATCAAATGTGATTCAAGGATTAGTTATCTGTCCAACAAGAGAATTAACTTTACAAGTTTATAAAGAGTTTGTAAAGTTAGTAAAATTTAATAAAGATATCAGAATAACATCCATTTATGGTGGCGAGTCTTATCAAAAGCAGTTTAAAGCACTACAAAATCATCCACATATCGTAGTAGCAACTCCTGGTAGAGCAATCGATCACTTAGAGAGAAAAACGATGGATTTATCTCATCTTGAGATGCTTGTCATGGATGAAGCTGATGAAATGCTAAAGATGGGTTTTCAAGAAGACCTTGAAAAACTATTAAAAGATACACCACAAGATAGACAAACAGCATTGTTTTCAGCAACTATGCCAGATTTTATTAAAAAAGTTGCACAAAAGTATCAAAGAAATCCTGAAATAGTTGTGATTAAAACAAAGGCACTTACTGTTGATAAAATTGATCAATACTACTATATGATAAAAAAATCAGATCGTGATCAGTTATTACTTAGAGTCTTAGACTTTTTCCATCCGACTTCAGCGATTATTTTTGCAAACACGAAAAAAGATGTCGATCATGTTGCAGCATATTTACAAAAATTTAATTATGAAGCAGATGCACTTCACGGCGATTTAAAACAAAATCAAAGAGATTACGTCATGAACAAATTTAGATCACGTAAACTTACATTGTTGGTTGCGACCGATGTTGCTGCGCGTGGACTTGACGTATCCCATGTTGATGTAGTTATTAACTATGAGTTACCATTTGAAGATGAAGTTTACGTACATCGTATAGGACGTACAGGTAGAGCTGGTGAATCAGGAATGTCAGTCTCATTTGTTTATCCTTCAATGAGAGGTAAACTCATGTTGATTGAAAAATTCATCAAGAGTAAGATGCAAGAACTAGAAATACCAACTATTTTAGAAATCACACAAAAACAAGATGATAAACTTTTTGATGACATTAAGCATTATATTGATGTCAAAGAAAAGAATTATACAGAACTCATTGACAGGTTAATCAAAACAGGTTATGATGTCGATGATATCATATCTGCACTCATTGAAAAACTATCAGTTAAAATTAAGCCTTATGAAGATATATCAAAACCAAGAACAAAACAAGATTCATTTAGTCAAATCTCATCAAGAGGAGATAGACAAGGTAGAAGAAGTGATCGTTCTGGAAGAAGTGGTGATCGATCTCAAAGAAGCAGTGATCGTTCAAATGGCCCTAGAAATAGTGGGCCAAGTAATCTTGTTTTAGTTGATATGAATATTGGTAAACAAGATGGGCTAAGAGCACCACATTTACTTGATTATTTTAAGAAAAATGCTGACATGTATCCAAAAAATATTGGAGACATCAACATCCATGATAATCATACAACTTTTGAAATCAACGCAAAAGCTGTAAAAAGGCTTGACCAACTGAACAATAAAATATTCAAAGGGCGTCAATTAAAGTTTAAGATCACAAAGAAATAAATGTCCAAAACATAGAAAATATGAAGATTTCATGATACAATAAGTATGGAAATTCATATTTTTTTATTTATACCAAAGGAGGATTTACATGGCACATCTTTTTGACCGCATGCATGAAAACTTTTTTAGTGTGCTTTCCTCTCCAAATAGAAATACATACATCGATTGTATATTCATTATTTATAACGCGATTGATACGATTGAAGATGCTTTTCAGGGGGATAGAGATTACATCGTTTCAAAGTTAGTTGATTATTTTGATGATCAACAGATTGACGATTTTGAAGATATGGAAGAAGACGAACAATCAAACACATCTAGACAAAAGGCACTGCATGTTGTCAATGTCTTAAAGAAGAATGGATGGATTGGTGAAGAAGAACTTGGTGACTATAAAACGTCATTAAACTTATTCGATTATTCCATTCAAGTGATTGATGTATTATATCGTATAAAGAATAATCAACAAAACGAATATACTGGTGAAATTTATACAGTGTATTCTCTTTTATCTAATTTTTCTATTGAAGAAGGTATTGGTGTTTTAGAGCAAGCATATTTAAAAACGAATGATATCATCAGGAAACTTAAAGCACTAAAAGCTAATATTTATAGATATTATTACGACATTACAAAAAAACATTCAAGAAAAGATTTACCTGAGTTACTAGAAAAGCTTTTAGTTGAATATAAGCAAAACTTTTTTGATTCCTCATATTATAATTTAAAAACAACAGATAGTTTATCAAGATATAAAAGAGGGATATTAGAATCGATTAATCGTATCCAAAACGATGCAGATTTAATGGATGATTTAGCTAAAAATGTGATTCGTTTAAAACGTATTGAAGATTATAACGAAGCTTTTTTATATATCGAAGATAGATTACGATTTGTTTCTGATAGCTTTACAGCATTAGAACACTTAATTCTAGCGATTGACAGAAAAAATGAACAATATATTACTGCAGCAGCTTCTAAGATTTTATTCTTTACAAATCAATCAGATGATATTGAAGGGATTTTTAATCGTTTATTTAGAATTGTATTGAATCAAAAAGATATCGATTTGAATCAGCTATTTAATATCGCTCAAATTAGAAACCTTGATACGGATTCTTTATATAATCCGAGACGAGCAAGAATTAAAGCTGAACCAGAAGAAATCACTTTTGATGATAGCTTAATCACCGAAGACTATCGTAAAGAAAAAATTAAAGCGTTACTTAAGAACAATATTTATGGCAAAAAAGAAATTGATGCTTATGTGAAATCACTACTTAAAGATCAAAAAGAGATTGAAGCTAAAGACATTATACTTGAAACTCAAGAGGATTACGTTAAATTAATATTGATATTTCTATATTCGAAATCAGTGGGTATGCATTATGATGTCATCTTGCTAAAGGATAAATGCAAAAATAACTTCGTTACTTTCCAAAATTTTATAATTAAGGGAGCTTAAGATGAATAAAACAGCAGCTATAAAACAATTAAATGATCACTACTTAAACTTAAAAGAAGGCGAAAAAAGTAATGCATCAAGAATCATTAATAAATTACTTCAAGTAAACTTTATTACCAAAAGAAAGCCTGGAGACGCAAACGATTACAGATTTATCTTAGCTTTTAAAGAAGTTTTTGAAGCATTTTTTACACTTGCAGATTTTACTTTAAATATTCATCGTGATGATGAAGTGGTTTACATATCAAATGATCAGTTATTTAATCACATGAGACTTAGAAAAACAGAAAGTATCATGTTGCTCATTCTTAGAATTTTATATCAAAGAAAAAAAGATTATGTGACATTAGATGATGATGTTGAAATCTTTTTGCACGAAATTCATAGCGAACTCACAAGAATCGGTTATTTAGATCATAAGAGAATCACAAAGGATAGGCTTAAACCCGCTTTAGTATTTCTTAGAAACTATAACATGATTGATTATATCGATCGTGGATTAAATGATGATGCAAGAATCAAAATCTATCCAACAATTTTATATGTAACTAATTTGGATTCCATTAAGGAAGTTGTCGATAGACTTGATGAATATACGGAAGGGGAAACATCTGATTATGAAGAAATTGACGAAGATTAAGTTAATTAATTGGCATTTATTTTCGAATCAAACGATTGAAATCAAAGATAATGCGCTCATATCAGGTGAAAACGGATCCGGGAAATCGACATTACTTGATGCGATGCAGTACTTATTAGTAGGCGGAAGAAGCGGTGCGAAATTTAATATAGCAGCAACCGACGATGCTAGACGTACACTTGATGGCTATATTAAAGGTCGTATAGGTGCTGAAAATAAAGAATACCTAAGAACAGGAGATGTGATTACACATCTTGCATTAGAGTATTTTGATCAGCAAAGTAAACAATACGCAACAATGGGTGTAATTTTGGAATTACCAAAATCAGGAAATTTAAAAGAAAGATTTTATTTACTAGAGAATATATCGATTCATGACTCGTTATTCTTAGATAAGAAATATCCAAGAGATTATAAGTCAATGAAAGCATACTTGAAGTCTTTAGATATTGAGTTTTCTCCATTTGACTCACAAAGAAAATATAAAGAAGCACTTGCTAGATTTTTTGGTATGGATGCGAATAAATATGCGAAAATTTTACCAAAAGCACTTGCTTTTCGTTCAATTGATTTACAACAATTTGTTTTTGAGTTTTTATTAGATGATGATCCGATTGATATTCAATCACTTAAAAACAATGTTGCCCAACTTAAAAAGATTGAGCAACAAATCAAAAATGATCGCGAAAAACTAAACAAACTTGATCAAATCGCCCAAAAAGGTGAAGAAATCGAGCAAAACTTAAGACAAAAAGATATCAATGAAATCATTGATCAACTGAATTGGGTCGAAAAAAGAGAAGCATTTTTGAAAGATAACGAAAATAAACTTGTTAACATCAATAAGCAACTTGATTACTTAAGAGATGCGAAAGCGCAAATAGATGATCAAATCGAAGAAAACGATGCTTCTATTTTGAATCTTGAAAAAGCGAAAAGTGATAATGATATCTCTAGAACCCTTGCTTCATATCAAGAGGCTTTAAATAAAAAGGCACAAGATTATGAAAAGCAAAAAGAAATTGTTTTAGAAGTTAGACAAGCACTCAGTAAAGAGTTTAATGTCATGAAAGAATTAGCATCAATGATGCCTAATGAAACTATGAAACAGTTTGTCACTTATTATCAGCAATATATGGACCAATTAGATACTGAAGAGTTAAATCATCATTTATCTAACATGGAACAAGAGGTTAAATCTTTACTTCAAGCTTATAGTTTAGAAAAAGATCGTCTTGAAAAAGACAAACAAGCTTTATCTGAAGAAATGAATCAGTCTAAAGCTAAGTTAAATAGTCTTAAAAGACATGTTAAAACATATCCATATTATGTTCAAAAACTGATTGATGCACTTAATAGTGAGTTATCACATTATTATCAAAAAGAAGTTTCTGTGCAACCTTTATGTGAAATGATAGAAGTTGCTGATGAAACGTGGAGAAATGCACTTGAAGGATATTTGGGTGGGCAAAGATTTAATATCATCGTTGATCCAAGATACTTTAATGATGCTCTTGAAATCTATGATCGTATAAAATTCGAACAAAAAATATATGGCGTTGGATTAGTAAACACACAAAAAATTCAAAGTTTTGATCAAATTACACCTGGGTCACTTGCAGAAAAAATCTCTACAGAGCATACATACGCAAGATATTACGTGAACATGCTATTAAATGGAACGATGTGTGTTGATCATGTGCAAGATTTAAAAAACCATCAACGTGCGATTACAGCATCATGTATGACATATAGTAGTTTTACTGCTAGACAGATCAATCCAAGAAGTTATGAAGTACCATTTATTGGACAAAGTGCAACTAAGATCCAAACCAAACAGGAAGAAGCTATTCTTTCTGGACTAGAAGAACGCATGCATATACTTTATGATTTATCAGATAAAAACACACAAATTGTAAGACTACTTAATCAATCAAGAAGTTCTGAACTTTTACATCAAGGCCAAATTCGATTCTTAGATCTTATTAAACTCACAAGAAAAGAATACACACAAATCGAAGATCAAATTCAAGCACTTGGTAAGAGTAAAACATTACAAAACATCGAAGAACAAATTGAAAAGGCGAAAAACGTTAGAAAAGAACTTCGATTTGAATCAGATGAGCTTGTTGGTAAAATCGCAACTCAAAGAGAAGAAAAACAACGTGTCTTAGACCGAATTGATGAAGTGCAAATCAAACTAGATGAGTTTGTTGAAGCACAAAAAGTCTTAGCAAAGAAACATCCAGAAAAATTGAGTATTGCCAATACACAATTTTATGCACTTAAGCAAAGACATAAACAAAATCACGATGACATCACACAGTCATTAGCAAATTCAACAGTACAGCTGAATACACAAATTGTAAAGGATAAGACAGAACTCACAAATATCATGAAACAATATAATGAGTCATATCATTTTGGAGCTGCTCCATCACTTGATGAACTTATTTATTACGAGCAAGAAGCAAATAAGATTAGAAATAATGATTTAGTTAGATATGAGCAAGAAGCTGTTGATCTAAGAAGACACTCTGAAATCGGATTTAAAGAAGAGTTTGTGGGTAAACTTAGAGCAAGTATCGAAAATGCGCAACAACAAATTGCAGAACTTAACTATGCTCTACAAGATAAACGCTTTGGTAGTGATTCATATCAACTGATTTATAAGCCAAGTGAAGATCCTGATTATAAACTTTATTACGATATAATTATGAGTAATCAAGCCATTCAAAAACATACATTATTTACTGAAGGTCTTCCAAGAAAACATGAAACCATTCTCATGGAGTTGTTTGAAAAAATCGCATCAAATGATCCTGAGTATGATCAATTAACGTATAAGTATTTAGACTATAGAAACTATATGTCTTATGATATTGAAGTAACAAATATCAATGGTAATAAATCGCTTTTCTCAAAAGTTTCAAAAGAAAAGAGTGGTGGAGAAACACAAGTACCATTCTACATTGTTATTGCGGCATCATTCCAACAATTACTGACTAAAAATAGAAGAATTGATTCTGGTTGTATTGTTTTATTTGATGAAGCATTTAACAATATGGATGAAAGTAGAATTGATGCGATGATGAAATTTTATAATTCATTAAGCATACAATTATTAATTGCTGTACCTCCACAAAGAGTATCAAATATCATTAATTATGTGAATACAAGTTTAGTTATTGTTAAAGATAATGATTATGCGATTGTTGAAACATTTAATGATGAACGCAGATTAAACCTATAAAAAGGAAGTGGCATTTTGAAAGCAATTCAAACAAAAGATTTAAAAAAATTTAATGAAAGTTTTAATCAAAAACCAGTTCAAAAGGCTTTATCAAGAGTGCTGGTAAAAAATGAGTTACACAATATATTTGATAAACAAGAATCAAGTTTGAAAAACCAGTTTAAGTTTTCACATGAGATTAAAACAATGCCAGTAACCAATCAAAAAGCGAGTGGTAGATGCTGGATTTTTGCAGGACTCAATGTCTTAAGAGAACTTGTTGCAAAAAAATATAATTTAAAAAATTTCGAGTTATCACAAAACTATACAGCATTTTGGGATAAGTTCGAGAAAATAAATTACTTTATAGAAATCATGGATGATTTCTTAGATGTTGATGCTGATGATCGTACATTAAAACATGTACTGCAAACAGGTATTCAAGATGGTGGGCAATGGGATATGTTTGTCTCACTGATTGAAAAATATGGTGTCGTTCCAAAAGAAGCAATGGAAGAGACAACATCATCATCTGGAACACGTATTATGAATCAAATGATTAACGTTAAGTTAAGACAATATGCTGCAAACGCCAGACATTTAAAGCAAAATGGACAAGAAATAGACATCGCTAAGTTAAAAGAAAAAACGCTTGATGAGTTATATACGTTTTTAGTTTTAAATTTTGGTATGCCACCTAAGTCGTTTGATTTTGAGTATGTTGTTGATGAAAAGTATCAAGTCATTAAAGATTTAAATCCAAAGTCATTTTATCAAGATCATGTCGGTGATGTTTTAAGTGATTATGTATCAATCATCAATGCGCCTACAACCGATAAGCCATTTATGAAAACTTATACAGTTGCTTATTTAGGGAACGTCATCGGTGGGAAAGACATTAAGTATTTGAATCTAAAGATGAAAGATTTAAAAGACTTAGTTTTAAAACAAATGCTTAATCAAGAAGTTGTATGGTTTGGCTCTGATGTCGCTAGATTTGGAGATCGTAAAGCTGGCATTTGGGATGATGAAAAATTTGATTATGAAGAAATGCTTGGTATGTCTTTTGAGATGTCAAAAGCCGATCAGTTAGATTATGCACAAAGTGCAATGAATCATGCGATGGTTTTAACTGCAGTTCATTTAGATGATCAAAGACCACAAAGATGGAAAATTCAAAATAGCTGGGGAGACCAAAACGGAAATAAGGGATATTATATGGCTTCTGATTCTTGGTTTGATCAGTATGTTTATCAAGCAGTGATTCATAAGAAATATTTAAGTGAAGCTCAACTTAAAGCTTGGGAAGAAGAACCAAAGGTATTAAAGCCTTGGGATCCAATGGGTTCACTTGCAACATAAATAAAAATGATACTGACTTAGCGTCGGTATCTTTTTTTAATGACAAAAACATGTTAAAATAATGGAGGTTAAATGTGTCGGGACGTGGCGTAGTTTGGTAGCGCGCTTGGATGGGGTCCAAGAGGTCGCAAGTTCAAATCTTGTCGTCCCGACCATTTTTTATATACTGACGATAAAGTAAGCAGAACGCTATCTTTTTATCAAAATATTTGATAAAATATAATTGTATAAAATATAAATGGAGGATAGATATGAAAATCTATGATTTTAAAGTCAAGAATATCAAGAATGAAGATGTAGCGCTTGATCAGTATAAGGGTAAAGTTTTACTGATCGTAAACACTGCACCAAAATGTGGATTTGCACCTCAATATGAGGGTTTAGAAAAGTTGTATGAAACTTACAAAGATCAAGGATTTGAAATACTTGATTTTCCTTCAAATCAATTTATGAATCAAGCTCCAGGAACCAATGAAGAGATTAAATCTTTTTGTGAACTTACATATGGTACACAATTTGAGACATTTGCAAAAATTGATGTAAATGGTAATAAAGAAGAGCCTCTTTATAATTATTTAAAGCAACATGCTCCTTATGAACTTAAAGATAATGGTAAACCTGAAGGGTTTTTTAGAAAGATCATTTTTGGGAACAACATCAAATGGAATTTCACTAAGTTTCTTGTAGATAGAGATGGAAACGTAGTTAAGAGATTTAGTCCGGGGTTTAAACCAGAAAAAATTGAAAGCTATATCCAAGAGGTATTGTAATGATTTGGAATCTAGATGATCAATTATGCTTTTTGATGTATTCTAATTTTAGAAAAATATCAAGAATATATCAAGATTATTTGGAGCCATTTCAGCTAACATATACCCAATACATTACACTTATCGTTTTATTTGAGAAAGACAACCGAACCATTAGCGAAATTGGAGATAGACTGGGTTTAGATTCAGGTACATTAACACCATTGATTAAAAAGTTAGAAAAAAGAGGAATCTTAAAAAGAATACGCGGTAAAGATGATGAGAGAAGAGTATATATTGAGTTAACTGAATTAGGAGTTAAACTAAAAGAAGACTTAATGCATATTCCTTTGGAAATGGTCAAACATTATGATCTAACTTTGGAAGAAGTAAAAAGACTTTATGAACTCCTTGATAAAACAGTACAATGATATAGACAAAAATCACACATATATGATAATATAAAGTGGTCGCATCCGTAGCTCAGTTGGATAGAGCGTAACCCTCCGAAGGTTAAGGTCGCATGTTCAATTCATGTCGGGTGCACCATGTGGAGGAATACTCAAGTGGCTGAAGAGGCGGGCTTGGAAAGCTCGTAGACTGTAAAAGGTGCAAGGGTTCAAATCCCTTTTCCTCCGCCAAATTTTATAATTAGAGCTGATACACAAGCCTTTGTGTATCAGCTTTTTTATATATGCTTTCTTTTAGATTAGGTGTAATCATGCCTATACCCGAATGCAATCTTTTCTTATTATAGTAGTCCATATATTCATTTACTTTAAGTTTGTAAGCTTGATCTGTAGGAAAAGGATAACTTGGATAAACAGCTTCTCTTTTGAAGTGAGAGAAAAATGATTCCATAGCTGCATTATCATAAGGATAACCAACAGCACTATAGGATAGTTGGACATTAAACTTTTGAAGATGTGTTCTAAAGATTTTTGATGTGTATTGAACACCTCTGTCAGAGTGAAACATCATTGGATGTGTCTTTCTATAGTTTGTAGCTTGTTTATAAGTGTTTAATGATAATCTAGTATTGTTTATTTTTGATATATCAAAAGCTATAACCTTTCTAGCAAAGAGATCAATAATCACACATAAATAGACAGGTCTATAATTTATTTTGATTTCTGTGATATCACTAACCCAAACGCGATTTGGCATTGCCTGATTGAAGTCTTGTTTTAGTAAGTTTCTATATTTGATGGATGTTTTTGGTCTGTTATATTTTTTAGCTTTATTCTCTTTGCTGAACTGCAAACCAAGTTCATGCATGAGATACCTTATCTTCTTTTCACTGGCAATGATTTGTTGCTCCTGCAATATGACTTTGTATTTAGCAGCACTGGCTATTTTGTTTTGCTTATTATATATAAACATGATTTTTTCTTTGAGTAATTTATCCCTTTCAATTGCAGGAGTTGTTTGATGATTTTTATAGTTATAATATGTAGATCTTGTTACATTAAATAACTTGCACATAAACTCAATGGAGTGTGTTTTACTGTTTAAAGTAATCAATGAAATTCTTTCATTAACTGACATTTGGTTTGTTATAGAATATGTTCTAAATAATTGATGTAATGCATCATACTTAGCTTTTTCAATAACTTTCACTTGACTTTTTTTTAAAGGCAATGTACCTATTGTGTCAATCCAATGATAAACGGTTGATTTTGATAGCTGATATAGTTCACATATTTCTATAACCTTTGATCCACCCTTTATTTTTTGAATAACCTCATTTTTAAATTCTAGTGAATGTCTTTTCTTGAGTAATTTCACTCTTTTTGTTTCATTTATCCAAAGATAGATAATGCTACGACTTATCTTATGCCTTTTTGCGAGAGTAGCTACGTTAACTCCATTATGATAGGATAATACTATTTTATCCTTTTGTTGACTTGTTTTTCTTTGTTTCATTTCTTTCACCTCGAGTTATTATACGATGAAATATAAGAAATAGTTCAAAAATAAAAAAAATAGACTGAATTCCAATATTCCAATAACAGTGTCCTTTTGATTGAGGCAAATTTTATGGCTTAATTAAGGGGACAATATGGAAATATATTAGATTAATTGAGTAATTTATGTCCAATTTAGTGTTGCTTTTTTATATGAGATCACTTGAAAATGTTAATAAATCGCTATAAATATATGATTTTAGATGAGAAATAAGGTCAAGATTTAAGACAAAGAAAATTGGAATTTTAGATTTTTGTTATATTAAGAATTGAATGTGCTATAATATAGAAAAGAAAGTTAAAAAAATGGTGGGGAAATAATATAAATAATGATAGATTTATAGGGTTCAAATCCCCTTTCCTCCACCAGTTCATCCAACGGTAGATGTATTGACGGTTGGTGTGATATCTTCTAGCCGCACTTGTCACACCACGACGAAGGGCGTACTTGACTAATGATTGACGATATTTTAGAATTTGAAGATCTGTTTTCATGGCTTTATTCCTCTTTCTTTTGTTTTTAGAGAGGGGGGAAGGTCTAAAAGTACTTCCTATGGTCCATGTTTGACAAATCTTCACTGTGCGTTTACACAATTTGGATGAAATGTCATAGTTCTATTGTAAACGCACACCGAAATTCTCACTTAATGTGTCCACTTTATTGACATAAAAGCAGTTTCCTGATAAAATAAAATACAACTATTTATGGAATTGTTTTTGGGAAACGGGAAAATACGGTCAAAAAAAATAAAATGCAAAAAAGTGCAATATTTATGTAGTTGCTTGCATTAGTATAATGAAAACAAAAAATGAAAGGAAGAAAAAAATGAAAAAATTAAGTTTATTATTATTGGTATTATTCGCAACAATTAGTCTTGCAGCTTGTGATGGAGTAAATTTAGATGGAGACAAAGACAAAGAAAACAATGACAATACTCCGACTGTTACAGAAAATGATCCTGAACTAACAACAGATTTAGCCTCAGCAACATTTATATCACAAGGTTTATTATCAAGTTCAACTAACTCAACTGTAACTTACCAAAGAGACACTCATGTCATGAAATTATCAACAGCACAAAACATGACTACAGAAGCTAGCATTGAATCAAGAATGGAGCAGATGATGACATATCTTGACATCATTGAAGTATTCTTAGATGGTTCACCAGAAGAAGTTTTAAATGTAGAACATGAAGAGTCTACGAAAGAAGGTTATTCTAGTCAGATATCATATCAAATTGAAGGTGTAACTTATAATGTTTATTATAATGTAGTAAACTCTGATGAAGATAACACTCTTGAAGAAGGAGAATTTACACTTGAAGGTATCCTAGAGTATAGTGATTTATCTTTCAATGTAAACGGTGGAGCAGAAACTTCTGCTACAGATGGAGAGATTGAATTATGGTATGAAACTGTTGACCCTGTTACTGATGACTACGTAAGAGTTGAAGTTTACAAGGACGCATTTGAACAATACTTCGAGATTGATTCATATATGAATGGATTAGATTCATATTCTGAAATTCGTATGGAAAAAGATGGATTAGACGGAGCAGTTGAGATTTACATCGATGAGAACGATATGGATTACACATACGAGATTACAAAAGAAGTAGATGGGAACAGTACTATATTTTACTTCGAGTACAGTGTCGGTGATGTTTATGGATCTATTGAAATGACAGTAACTATAGACAGTGAGGGTAATGAAGTACGACATTTCATCATTGAAGAAGGTGACTATTACCGCGAGTATACTGAAGGTATTTCTGACGATGATGCATAAACAAAACTGGATTGTATAACGATTTTAAGTAATTCTAAAAGTATTTCAACACTATTTATCGTGTTCTTATTAGTAGAATAAACTGATAAAAGAAATCAATTATGATGTGATAGATTACAAAAAAATGTATCACTCACAGAATCTGATCAATACATGGTATTATTAGAATAAAAACCATCATTTAGATGGTTTTTTTCTTACATAAGTAAAATATATTATAATCTATTATAACAATCATCATTTTATTTGTACGTCAATTCTATTATAAGAATGTATTTGCACCAAAACCGAATAAACCAAATCATATAGGGGTAGCAGTAATTATTCAATATGAGAATAAGATTTTACTAGAACATAGAGTAGATAGTGATAGATGGGCTATAATTGGTGGAGGCTTAAATATAAATGAAGATTTGGTTTCCTGTGCAATACGAGAGGTTTTTGAAGAAACCGGACTAAAAATCAATAAAAATCAATTGCAGTATTTTAACATATATGACGATCCTTCAAGAATAGCTCATTATCCAGACGGGAACGTTCTGCGCGTAATCACTGTTGTGTATCATATAAAACTATTTGATTTTCCTATATTAAAAACAAGTTTAGAATCTAAAGAATTGAAATTCTTTTCAAAAGATGAAATCATACGCATAAAGATGGCTGAAACACATATTCCAATTATTCAGGAATACTATATCTTAGAGTAATTTCATTTAAGACATTGCTGCAGTAAATATACCAGAATTGTTATTTAAACTAGATTGGACTGTATAGGGTGTTTCCAACACTTATTTTGGGAATTATACCTATTCTTATAGAAAAACCATCAGCAATGATGGTCTTTTTTTTGGCTTTATTTAGAGATTTTTTCATATTCTTCAGGAGTTTTATATTTAAGAGATGCATGTGGACGTTGTGTGTTAAAAAAGACAATGTATTCGTCAATAGCTTTTTCTAATTCTTCAAAGCTATTATAGATATGTCGATAGATTTCTTCTTTCTTTAAACTAGCAAAGAAGCTCTCAGCTACTGAGTTATCATATGGACAACCTTTTTTTGAAAACGATTGTGTAATTTTGTTTTCTTTGAGTAATTTTTTGAATGATTTGGCAGTATATTGTTGACCTTGATCGCTATGAAATATTAATTCCTTTGGTTTGTTTCTAGATTTATATGTCTTTTTCATCAATTCGATTAACTCTGATGCTTCTAATGTTTTAGCCAATCTATGACCGATAACTTTTCTTGAGTATAAATCAATAATAACAATTAAATAATAATGTTCTTTCCTTACACGAATGTAAGTGATATCGCTAACCCATATTTTATTGACTTCTGGATAATACTCGGATTTAGACATGATATTTGGTTTATATGAGTATTTTCTTTTATGATAGTTATTATAGTTTTCATCAGGTTGATTAGGTTTAAGATTCATTTCCTTCATTAATCTCACAACACGGGCGTGACTAATAATGTAATTATCCTTTTTCAATAGGATACGAATTTTACGGCCGCCAAATCTACCATCTGAATCCTTAAAAATAGATTGTATTAATGGTTTAAATTGATCATCTTCTTCATCAACGAGATATACCTCAGGTTTTCTATTTTTATCATGATAGAATGTAGAAGTATTTAAATTAAGTACTCTACAAATTGCTTTGATTGGATATTGCTTTTCTTCCAGTAAGTATACCAAATCAATCTTGTGTTTTTTAGCGATATCAAGATTTGCTATAATGTATTGCTGGATTTGATTTTCTCTATCAAGTTTTTCTATCATTCTTTGATAATCATAAATTTGTCTTTTACTAGTAGTTAATTCTCGTATTGATTTGTCAGTATGTTTATCAATCCAGTTATAGATAGATGTCTTTGGAATACTATAATATTTTGATAAGTTGGATACGCTTTCTCCTTTCTGGTATTTTGTAATGATATTCTTTTTTAACTCTAATGTGTAAATCATTTATTTACCACCTTTCTAATTTTCAACTTTAATATTATACATTAGATGGTATAATTTATAAGAAGAGGTGGCTTTATGTTTGAAACTTGGAATAAATCTAAAATTAATAATCTCTCTCAAAAAGATATTGAACAGTGGTTTGATGTTCTTAATCACGGTCTTGAAGAAGATAGAGGATTTGATTTATCAGATCCCAACATAGAAAGTATTAGAGTAGGTATTAAAAAGGATTATATTGATTATTTAAAAAGTTGTGGAAACAATCAAAACTTTTATGCTTATTATATTTTACGAGATGATGGAACGATTGTATCTGTTTGTAGAATAGTGATTGTTGATGGTAATTACTATCTAGAAGGTCTAGAAACACACAGAAACTATTATCAAAAAGGTTTTGCAAGCAAGTTACTTACTAAAGTTTTGTATGAGTTAAAAAGATACAAACTTAAAACCATCTATTCTATTGTTAGAAATCATAATCATAAGTCATTAAACTTTCATTATAAAAACGGATTTAGTGTAGATGATAAGGATGATGTAGATACTAAATTTGTCCTAAATGTTGAGGATTATATTAGAAAAGAATTGTTTGATAACTGGGCGAATAACTATAGTAAAAGTGTTATTAAATCAGAACAAGAAGAAACATATCCATTTGCTGGATATTCTAGCATCAAATATCAGATTATTGATATTATAACAAAAAGGTCATTTGCACATATTCTTGATATGGGTGTGGGGACCGGAGAAATCACGAGTCCTTTATACAATTTAGGATATAGTGTAACAGGTGTGGATTTATCAGAAAAGATGATAGATATAGCCAAAAAGAAATTGCCTAATGCAATATTCATATGTGATACTTTCCAAAATTCTTTAACAAAACTGAATACTCAGTATGATTTCATCATATTCAATTATTCGATTCATCACCTTGACTATCAAAGTCAAATAGACTTGCTTCTAAAAATTAATGAGAACCTTAATAGTCAAGGAAGAATTATCATAGGTGATGTATCAACAGTAAATACGCTAGATATGAATAAACTACATGAAAAGTATGATTCTATTTGGGATGATGAAGAGTATTATCCAATACTAGATGTTTATCAAAAAAGTGATTTAAAGAATTATTACAAAATTTCTTATAACAAAATTAACGAAGTAGCCGGACTTTTTGAACTTTGCAAGTTGCGAACCAACTGTAACCGATTTTAAATAATTTAAAGAAAAAAACCTAAGATGAACTAACTGGACAAATTTGTCTCAGTTTTGACATACTTTCCCCTTTAAAGAAACAGTATTAAAAGTTATAATAATAGCATGAAATGATGAAGGGAGATTTATAATATGGATATTGATACTATCATTTTTGAAAATAGAAAAAAGCTAAATTTAACTCAAACAGATTTAGCTGATAAACTAGGTGTTTCTGGCAAAACAGTATCTAGATGGGAAAAAGGAATATCTACACCAGATGTCTATTCATTAAAAAAGATGTCAGAGGTTTTGAATATACCAATGAGTACTTTTTATGATGAGATTAATAAGTTAGATGTGACATCGCCTACAATAAATGTGAGTTCTATTAATCGTTATATGAGCAACACAATCATTTCAATTTGTATGCTGTTAGTAAGTTTCTTATTTTTATCAATTGTATTAAGCTATGAATCAGAGAGTTCTACCTTTATAGATATTATAGGTATTATTGGATTGACACTGATTATTCTATCCGTTACACTGTTCATCATTTCTTATATTAGTTTTTATAATGACATCAAATATAGCAATATGCTAAAAACATATAAGAAACACCTTTTTATTTATTTGGCTATTTACTTGGCTTTATTATTGCCATTAATTATTTTTGTAATCGTATCAGCCTTTTAAGCTGAGTTTAATACATTGTGATTGGGATTAGATTTAAACTCATGAACTTATTTATTAGAGAATGAAATATGAACTTTTAGCATTATTTATAGTAAAGTTAGTCTAGAGGTTATCAAAAATAGTGATAAAGTCCATAATGACAAGACAATTTGACATACAAGGGTTTGATACCCAACAATAAGTAGATAGTGGAAGACCCCATTTTGACACAATGAAATTGCTGCTAGAAAAAGTCGAAAAATAAAACCTCTAAACTAAGCCATAATTCAGGGGTGTAATTTTTTCGGGTGGGGGTGTAAAAATTTCCGTTAGGGGTGTAAAATTGTATCAAAATAGGTCATACAACCCATCTAACTAGAATAGGTCTGATACATAAGCGAATTACCATTCGCACTAAGTATTAGTCTTTTTTTCATGCGGAAGGGGTATATTATCCCTTTCTGCGTATTTCCGAGAGTCATTTAGAAGACAAAAACAGAACTTTTTCTTGCTTGTATGAAATTCTTATTCAATCATTTAAACAATTACCTAATTATTAACACGTTTACTCTACTATTTACACGATTATATAATGTTGAGAGCAGCTAACTCGAAGTAGATATAATGATACCTAAAAGTAAATTTTCAATAACGTGATATAATAAAACTTTAAAAAAACAAAAAACGTGTATAATCTTGATTTAGGTCAAGGAATTAAATGTTTTGTTCAACTATACTTAATACAGAAAGGGTGATAAAAATGAAAAAAACAATTTTACAACTTGAGACAGTAACATGTCCATCATGCATCAAAAGAATTGAAGGTAGTTTAAAAAAATTATCTGGAGTTGATCATGTTGAAGTTAAATTTAATGCTTCAAAAGTTGAAGTGAGACATGACGAAAATGAAATTACAATAGATGCTTTAAGTCACATGATTACTAAATTAGGTTACAAAGTATTAAGTGTCATATGAAATGGTTAAAACATAACCTCTATATCGTTACTATATCTATACTGTTTGTAGCATCCATGGTTTTGGATAATCTTGATCCGAATAACATTATCTCAAAGATAATCATGACTTTATTAACGATATTCGCAGGCTTTCATATATTTAAAAAAGCATTTATGGATTTAAGATATAGAATTATTGGTATTGATCTATTAGTTACGATTGCAGTGGTTGCAGCTTTCATAATCGGTGACTTATTTGAAGCTGCAGCAGTAACTTACTTATTTACTTTAGGACACGTTTTAGAAAAAAAATCATTAGAAAAAACAAGAAGTGCATTAAGTGTTTTAATTGATTTAAAACCGACATTTGCAAGAGTAATTGATAAAAATAATGAAACTATGGTAGAGCTTAATCAGTTAAAGCCTAAAGATATTATCTTAGTCAAACCAGGAGAAAAGATTCCTACTGATGGTGTTATTATTGAAGGTTCTGTGATGATTGATGAACAAATGATGACTGGTGAATCTATGCCTGTTTATAAAGAAGTTAATGATCAAGTATTTGGTGCAACTCTTCTACAATCCGGCTATATAAAAATAGAAGTTACTAAAGTTGGTAGCGATACTAGATTAAGTAAAATCATCCATATGGTAGAAGAAGCTCAAGATAAAAAAGCACATACTCAGAAATTTATGGAAGTATTTTCTAAATACTATACGCCATTTGTTGTGTTATTTGCGATCATTATTTATGGTTTGACTCTAGAGATTAGATTAGCGATTACTATGCTAGTTATTGCATGTCCTGGAGCACTCGTGATATCCACACCTGTTTCATTTGTTGCGGGTATTGGTAATGCTGCAAGAAAAGGTATATTATTTAAAGGTGGGGATTCGATTGAAAACTTATCTAAAGGTAACATTGTATTTTTTGATAAAACCGGGACGCTTACTTTAGGTAAACCCGTATTAAGTGAAATTAAAGTATATGACAACAATCAAAATCACTTATTGAAAATTGCGGCAATTGGAGAATCATTTAGTGAACATCCCCTATCTTTGGCTATTATTGAAGCAGCTAGAGAAAAAAATATAGATATAGAAGATGAACCAACAGATGTTGAAATGAAGATAGGCAAAGGTATTATTTTTACATACAATAAAATTAAATACGCTATTGGAAACAAACAATTACTATCTTTTGAAATACCACAACC
>SWCC01010171.1_pt1 | contig 27969 bp, 26 predicted proteins | sample 4692971 | NCBI WGS metagenome assembly SWCC01 (sample SAMN10267277, study PRJNA491770) | bioreactor metagenome | isolation source: DHS bioreactor inoculated with subseafloor sediment | place: Japan: off Shimokita Peninsula | collected 2006-08 | reverse complement strand
GCTGCGGCGGTCTTCGCTGCGGCGGTCTTCGCTGCGGCGGTCTTCGCCGCAGCAGCAGGCTTCCTCGCCGCCGGCTTTGCGCGTGTGGTGCGCGATGACGCTGCCTTGGGCGCCTCGACCGATGCGGCAGGCTTCGGGCTCACCAACTCGGCATCCACAACATTCGATGTACGCGCAACGAGATCCAGCACGCGCGCCGGCCCATTCTCGCGAACCGGCTCGACCTTGCCTTCCTCGACCTCCGCGCTGGTTCCTGCCGCAGCACCGAACAGCGGAAGCGCAGCCCGCATCATCAGGCGCATCGCGGTTTCTGCACCGTGAACATCCAGCGGCACCACGCTGCTCTCGCCACGCGGCAACCATGGCAGAAAGAAATCGATCGCTGGCGGCTGGCCTCTGCGCTCGGCTGCCAGCGCAGGCAGCCACACGTTTGGCACCGAACCCACCGTTTTCAACCACTGCTGCCATTGACTGCCCATCAACTGGGACCAGCCTTGCCAGGCAGTCCACGGCTGCGCACAGGCCGAAAGCCATGCAGATGAAAGGGCCGCAAACGTGGCCGAGGGTGTGGTGTAAGCCGTTTTCATGGCAAGTCTCCGGACGGTAAAAATTGGGGCGTTGACGAAGGATACTCCTGCAACGCGCCGCCGGCTGCGCCTGTCACCTCATCCAGCACCTTCAGAAACCCGCGCAGCAAGGGGCTCGGCTCACCGTCCTGGTGCGCGACAGCCACCGGAAAAAAGGCGCCGTCACCCGCAATCGGGAGGTAGCGTACGCGTGGAATGCGCACACACTCCAGCGGTGCCGGCAGCAGCGCGAGACCAAGACCCGCCGCAACGAGGCCGATCTGCGTCGTGGCCTCACGTGCAAGCTGGACCACCCGTGGCTCGAAGCCTGCCGCCCTGCACAAGCCTCGCAGGATCATGGGCAAACCGGTGCCCGCGTCCGTCGGGAAGGTAATGAAATCCTCATCCCTGAGGTCGGCAAAGTGCACTCCAGCCGCCCCCGCCAGTGGATGCGCCGCGTTGATGACAATACGCAGCGGGTCGCGCCCGATCTCCCGCACGGCGATACCACCCTGCCCGCTCGGTGCGCCGGTACGGACCAATCCGATATCGAGGCTGCCGCGGGCAATGGCGTCGAACTGCTCGGCAGAGAACATCTCTCGCAACTGCAGATGAACGTTGGGGTAGCGGCGCCGATAGGCGTAGAGCACGTCAGGCAGGGTATTTGTATAGGGCAAGGACGACGTAAACCCGATGCGCAACTCCCCCGCCTCGCCGCTCGCAACCCTGCGCATCTCCTCCGACGCCTCGACTGCGGCCGAAAGAATGCTCCGGGCACGCACGAGGAAACGCGCACCGGCCTGGGTCAGCATGACTTTGCGCCGGGTGCGCTCGAACAGCAGAACGCCGAGCTCGGCCTCCAGGTCGCGAATCTGCATCGACAAGGGCGGCTGGCCGATATGCAGACGCTCGGCAGCCCGGGTGAAGCTCAGCTCCTCGGCGACCGCAACGAAGTAACGTAGATGTCGGAGCTCCATTGATATCTTCTGTATATGAATAAGACCGCTCGAATATATTGGACTGGCGAAGTGGGCACAACCTAAGATCGGCCATCGAACAACACCTCAACCGGACAGATCAGACGTGCCTCACCCACCAACCACAGAGAAACTCGAATCCGGTTCCGAAGCATTCAAGCGCGCCAACCAGGCAATGTTCGTCGGCGGTTTTGCGACCTTCGCCATGCTCTACGCCACCCAGCCGCTGCTCCCCCTGCTCACCAGCGAGTTCGGCATCGGCCCTGCAAGCGCCAGTCTCAGCGTTTCCGCCGGCACCGCCGCACTCGCACTGATGCTGATTCCGGCGAGCGTCCTCGCCGACCGCAGCGGGCGCGAAAAGGTGATGAAGATTTCGCTGGCCCTGGCTGCGCTGATTGCGCTCGCGTGCGCAGCGGTCAATGACTTCAGCCAGCTGCTGATCCTGAGGGCACTGCTCGGCGCCAGCCTCGCAGGATTGCCTGCCGCAGCCATGGCCTACATCGGCGAAGAGGTGTCGCCACGCGCTCAGGGCAAGGCAATGGGGCTGTATATCGCAGGCAATGCGCTGGGCGGCATGAGCGGAAGAGTCCTGTCCGCATTGCTGACCGACATCGGCAGCTGGCGCATCGCGCTGCTCACGCTCGGGGTGCTTGGCATCGTGTCCGCCGCCGTGTTCTGGTACCGGCTGCCACCCTCGCGCCACTTCCAGGCGCGCGCCGCCTCAATCTCGCGCATCATCGACGACGCCCGTCACATCAGCAGCGACGCAGGCCTGCCGTGGCTGTTTCTCACCGCCCTGCTCTCGATGGGCGTGTTCATTGGCGTGTATAACTATCTCGGCTTCAGGCTGCTCGAAGCCCCGTTCAATCTCAGCCAGAGCGCAATCGGCGCAATCTTTCTGCTCTACGTTGTCGGTTCGTGGGCATCGGCCTTTGCCGGACAGCTCACGGACCGTTTCGGGCGCCGCAAGGTGCAGTGGGTCGTGGTGATGATCATGATCAGCGGACTTCTGCTCACCCTCAGCGACGCACTCGCCCTGCTCATCGCCGGCGTCGCCATCTTCACCTTCGGCTTCTTCGCCACCCATTCAATCTCGAGCGGCTGGGTCGCCCGCCGGGGCCAGGAGCGCCGCGGACTCGCCACCGCCATCTACCTCACGTTCTACTACCTCGGCGCCAGCCTCATCGGCAGCCTGTCCGGCTTCGCCTGGAGCCTCGGGCGCTGGAACGGGATCGCAGCCGTTCTCGGACTCTGCCTGCTGCTCCTGCTCGCGATCGTTCTGCGCTTGAAGAAGCTGCCAGCAGATCCGGCCTGAGAGATTCTGCTGTTGCATCAAGGGGAAGCGATCGCAGCTGCAGTCGTCGCGACCGCCCTCACCTGCCGACCCGGAAACGGGGCACACGCACACAGCAGAACAGCACGCGCAGCACGCACAGCACGCACAGCACTCAAGCCGGAATTTAGAGAGCAAGCAGACGGATCAACACGCCTGGCATCGGAAAATCTGCGCGTACGCAACACGCTGACTCAGACGCACAATAGCAAAAAGCCAACCCCGAAGGATTGGCTCTTTGCTTGAATATGTGGCGCGCCCGGAAGGATTCGAACCTCCTACCCCTTGGTTCGTAGCCAAGTACTCTATCCAGATGAGCTACGGGCGCTTTGTACTGCTTTTTACTCACTGCCTTGCAGCAGAGAAGCGACATTTTAGATCATTTATAACGTTTGTCAACTTCTTTTGCGTTTTTTTGAAAACTTTCGTTTTCACCGGAAGACTTTCGTGCTGTCCGTCCAACGCAGGGCGCGAATTATGCATCTACTGGTACTTGAGTGCAAGCGCCCGAACGAATTTATTTTCATGGCCCATTGCGGCACGGCATTCACCTGCTTGAGATACCCACAGCCTCCCCTCCAGTTGCTATGATCAACGCCCCCTAAGCGGCCCGCCGCAGCAACAGGATAGCGAGAATCTGAATGAGCATTTACGCCTTGGGCGATCGCACGCCCCGCCTGGGTGAAGGCACCTGGATCGCACACAACGCCACAGTAATCGGTTCGGTAGAGACCGGGCAGAATGTGAACATCTGGTACAACGTGGTCATCCGCGGTGACAACGATCCGATCGTGATCGGCGACAACACCAATATTCAGGACGGCTCCGTGCTTCACAACGATGACGGCGTGCCGCTGACGATTGGCGCCAACGTCACCGTCGGACACATGGTGATGCTGCATGGTTGCAACATTGGCGACGGCAGCCTGATCGGCATCAACGCTGTGGTGCTGAACAACGCAGTCGTCGGCAAGGACTGCATCATTGGCGCCAACGCGCTGATTCCGGAAGGCAAGGTGATTCCGGACCGCTCACTCGTCGTGGGTTCGCCCGGCCGCGTGATCCGCGAGCTGAGTGACGCCGATATCGCCGGGCTGCGCGCGAATGCACGTCACTATGTCGAAAACGCGCAGCTCTACAAGGCCGAACTGCGCCCGGTAGAGCCCTCTGCCGCAGGTTGAGGCGCTTGCGCCGTCGCGTCCGCTGCAGGAGATGCTTCGGCGCGCGTCAGCCAGATCACCGCTGAAAGAATGACGGCGCCGCCAAGCAGCTGATTGGCCTGCAGCGGCTCCGCCAGAAACACCGCTGCAAGCAGCACGGTAACCACCGGTTCGAGGGTGGACAGGGTCGCTGCGTCCGCAGCGCCCAGGCGGCGGATGCCGGCAAAGAGGCTGACCATTGCAACGACGGTCGACACCACGGCGATTGCGCCCACCGCCAGCCAGCCTGAAAGCGTCGCTGGAAAGGGTGTCGGGAACGCCGCGGCAATGCCGCCGAAAACGATTGCGGCCGCAAGCATGACGACCGTTGCGGAAGCGATCGGGTCTTCGCGGTCGAGCACCAGACTTCCGACCAGGAAGTAGACGGAATAGATCAGCGCCGCCAGCAAGCCGAGCGCGATGCCAAGCGGTTCGCCCGACAAGTGGCCGCCAAGCGTCAATGCGGTCCCGACCAGTGCAAGCAGCACCGCACACATGCGTGCGACGGTCAGGCGCCGCCGCAGCAGCAGTGCCCCAAGTACCGTAACCAGAAACGGATACAGGTAGAGCAGCAGCGCCACGAGACCGGCTGCGGCGTGATTGAGTGCGGTAAAAAAGCTGAGCGACTGCCCCACATAGAACAGCCCGCCCATCGCCCCCAGCACGAGCAGATTGCGCCCCCGTGGCCAGCGCCGGCGAGTAATGAGCATGCTCACAGCGAGGACGGTGCCGGCCAGCAGAAAGCGCAGAAACAGCACCGCGACCGGCCCGGCACCGTCTGCGTAGGCATAGCGGGCGAAGATCGCCATGGCGCCAAATGCGGTAGCCGACAGCGCGACAAGCAGGACACCGACGAGACGATCGCGATTCATGGAGCTGGATGCAGTGCAAGGACGCGCAAGCATGCCCACCGCCCCGCCACGGGTCAAGACGGCTGCGCAGGAAGCCACGCGCATTTACCGCTGTCATTTACACCTGCATACCCGCGCGGAGGCGACGATGCGGTATACATTGCGCTCCTCCCCTTCACATGGAGCCCTCATGCGTACAGCCCGCCCGCTGCTTGCAGCCTTCCTCGCCGTGACTGCGCTATCCGCCACCGCCGCCAGCGATGACACGCCGCCGCTGCGTACCGTCGAACTGTCGGCCGAAGCCAGCCAGGCGGCCACCAACGACCTCGGCATCGCCCAGCTCTATGCCGAGCAGTCCGGCCCTGATGCAGCCGCCGTCGCACGCCAGGTCAATCGCAGCATCGCTGCTGCGCTGGAGACGAGTCGCCGCTACGCGGACATCAAGAGCCAGTCGGCAGGCACCTCGACCTGGCCTGTGTACGCCAAGGGCGGTGGCAAGATCGAAGCCTGGCGCATGCGTTCGGAGATCCGGCTCGAGAGCCGGAACAGTGCGGCCCTGTCCGAACTGGTGGGCACGCTGCAGCGCGACCTCGCAGTCTCGCAGATCACGCTGCAGCCGGCGCCGGAAACGCGGCGAGAAGCGGCCGACGAGGCCACTGTCGATGCGCTGCGCAGTTTTGAGCAGCGCGCCACGCTGATCGCCAGCACCCTGGGCAAGCGTTACCGGATTCATCGTCTCAACGTGTCTGAATCGGGCTATCGTCCGCCTGTTTTCGCCAAGATGCGCGGGGCTGCGATGATGGCCGAAGCCGCCCCGGCGCCGATCGAGGGCGGTGAAAGCGAGGTATCCGTCACGGTCAGCGGCAGTATCGAGCTGCTGGACTAGCCTGAAAACCCCGCAGGGGTGGACGCGTCTGCGCTGATCGCCTATCTTTCAGCGCATGCCGACCTGCCCCCATACCGCTCACATCAGCGCTGCACACGGCGTTCCGCCAGCGCTTGATGCCTGCACGTCCGCCCCACCCAGTGTCGGGCGGACGCTTTCGTTCACGCTGGCACTTGCGCTGTCGGTGCTTGCCGGCTGCAGCACCACGCCGACTTCCGCACCGGTCTCATCCCTGCCGCAGACCGCACCGCAAACGCCCGACCGCGATTACTTCGCGCTCGACAACTCAGCACAGACTCAGGAGCTGGTCCTCTATGCCCTCGGCCTGCTCGACACCGGCTACCGCTTTGGCGGTCGAAATCCCGACGCTGGCCTCGATTGCAGCGGCATGGTGAGCTACATCGTCGAACAGATCAGTGGGCGCAAGCTCCCCCACAACGCCGCAAGCATCGCGGACCGGACCCGCCCCATCGACCCGTCCGAACTGCAACCAGGCGATCTGGTGTTCTTCAATACGCAGAAGAAGCGCCACTCGCACATGGGCATCTATATCGGCGACGGCAAGTTCGTCCATGCACCGTCGAGTCGTGGCGTGGTGCGGGTCGAGCGACTCGACAACCGCTACTTTGCCCCGCGCATCGACGGCGCGCGCAGTCTGCTCGAAAGCAGCTGACCGGCAGCAGGAGTTTCCCGTCTTTCTTGAATGTCGCTGCACTGAAACCTAAGGTGAATAAGCTGCAGAAACCATAACGGAGGAGACACCAGAATGCCGATGAGAAAGGTGGGAGACGTAATCAAGGGTCAGACGGTGGTAACCGCGGCCAGGTCGCTGACCGTGTTTGAAGCCAGCAAGAAGATGGCGCAGGCACGGGTTGGCGCCATCATGGTCGTGGAGGATGAGCGCCTGACAGGCCTCTTTACCGAACGCGATGCGCTGAACCGGGTGCTTGCTGCAGGGCTGGACCCGACCCGCACGATACTGGGTGATGTGATGACCACCACGCTGCAGACCATCGAGGCCGAGCAACCGCTTGGGCATGCCATGCATCTGATGTTTGAAGGGGGCTTCCGGCACGTCCCGGTGGTAAAGGGCGACCGCCCCATCGGCATGGTGTCGGCACGCGACGCACTCGGCACCGAAATGGTTGCGTTCGAGCACGAACTCGAGCAGAGGGCGTCGATCACCGAACTGCTGTAACGCCCCGCAGCACCGCGCCCGATTACTGAACCGGCTCCGGCCGGTTCGTCGCTTTCTGGGGGATCTGCACGAAAATCTCGCCCTCGCGCGTGAGGCCGAGCTCGTAGCGCGCGCGCTCTTCGATGGCGTCGTTGCCCGACTTGAGGTCGCGCACCTCTTCCTCGAGGCTGGCATTGCGCTGCTCGAGGCGGTAGTTCTCGTCGCGCTGCGCCTGCAGTTGCCGGTCGACGTCCCATACGCGCAGCCACCCCCCCTTACCCAGCCAGAGCGGGTACTGGAGCACGACGACCAATACGGCAAGAATCATTACAGGCCAACGCATGTCGACATCAGGCGCCAAGAACAACATTCATGGAATAGACAAAAGGCCGGCGGATTATCCGTCGGCCTTTCCTCTGGATCAACGCGGCCGCAGCCGCGTCAGCCGGATCAGCGCAGATTGTAGAACGCGCGCGTGCCCGGGTAGCTGGCGGTATCACCGAGATCTTCCTCGATGCGCAGCAGCTGGTTGTACTTGGAGATGCGGTCCGAACGCGACAGCGAGCCGGTCTTGATCTGCATCGCACGCAGGCCGACGGCGATGTCGGCGATGGTGGAGTCGTCGGTTTCACCCGAACGGTGCGAGATCACTGCGGTGTAACCCGCCAGCTTTGCCATTTCGACGGCCGCAAAAGTTTCGGTCAGCGTACCGATCTGGTTGATCTTGATCAGGATCGAGTTGGCCACGCCCTGCTCGATACCTTCGGCAAGAATGCGGGTATTGGTCACGAACAGGTCGTCACCCACGAGCTGGACCTTCTTGCCCAGACGCTCGGTCAGGTGCTTCCAGCCGGCCCAGTCGCCCTCGGCCATCGCGTCCTCGATCGACACGATCGGGAACTTGTCGCACAGGGTTGCCAGGTAGTCGGTGAAGCCTTCGGCGGTCAGCGACAGGCCTTCGCCCTTGAGCTCGTACTTGCCATCCTTGTAGAACTCGGAGGCAGCGCAGTCGAGTGCCAGCAGCACGTCACGACCTGGCTCGTAGCCGGCGGCGATGATGGCTTCCTGGATCAGGTTGAGCGCTTCTTCGGTACCGGACACGTTGGGCGCAAAACCACCCTCGTCGCCCACGGTCGTGGGATAGCCCTTCTTGTCGGTGATCTTCTTCAGGTGATGGAAGATCTCTGCGCCACAGCGCAGGGCTTCGCGGAAGCTGGTCATGCTCACCGGCATGATCATGCATTCCTGGATGTCCAGGCTGTTGTTGGCGTGCTCGCCACCGTTGATGACGTTCATCATCGGCACCGGCATCACCATCGGGCTCGCACCGCCGAAATAACGGTACAGCGGCAGGCCGGCTTCTTCGGCAGCTGCCTTGGCCACCGCCATCGACACCGCCAGCATGGCGTTGGCGCCCAGGCGGCCCTTGTTCTCGGTGCCGTCGAGTTCGATCAGGGTGCGATCGATGAAAGCCTGCTCTTCGGCGTCGAGGCCGATGATGGCTTCAGCGATCTCTGTATTGACGTTCTCGACCGCGCGCAGCACGCCCTTGCCGAGGTAGCGCGCAGCGTCACCGTCACGCAGTTCGATGGCTTCACGCGAGCCGGTCGACGCACCGGACGGCACTGCAGCCCGGCCCATGACGCCGGATTCGAGCAGCACGTCGGCTTCGACGGTGGGATTGCCACGGGAATCCAGAATTTCGCGGGCGATCACATCAACGATTGCACTCATTTTCGTTCCTGTTTCAGTTACGGATTTTGAATCTGTCGTATCCCGACCAGACACATGCGGCGCGAATTAGACACTGTATCCACGAGTCATGTCGACTGCGGCAGTGCACCATTGTGCCTGCAACGCACGCATCAGAGCGTCTGTTCGAGCAAGGGGCCGGCCTTGACCAGCGCATCAATCTGCTTCAGCGTGGCCAGCAGCGCCTTCATCTTGGGCAGTGGCCAGGCGTTGGGGCCGTCGGACAATGCCTTTGCCGGATCGGGGTGGCTTTCCATGAACAGGCCGGCCACGCCCACAGCAACCGCCGCCCGCGCCAGCACCGGCACGAACTCGCGCTGACCACCCGACACCGAGCCCTGCCCGCCCGGCAACTGCACCGAGTGGGTGGCATCGAAGACGACCGGACAGCCGGTTTCGCGCATGATCGCCAGCGAACGCATGTCGGAGACGAGGTTGTTGTAGCCGAAGGACACACCGCGCTCGCACACCATGATGGTGTCTGCGCCGCCGTTGGCCTCACGGGCCTTGTCGACGACGTTCTTCATGTCGCCGGGGGCCAGAAACTGCCCCTTCTTGATATTGACCGGCTTGCCCGAGGCAGCCACGGCGTGGATGAAGTCGGTCTGGCGGCACAGGAAGGCGGGCGTCTGCAGCACGTCGACAGCGGCCGCCACGGCGGCGACCTCTTCGATTGCATGCACATCGGTGAGCACCGGCACGCCGAGCTGCTTCTTGACGTCGGCCAGGATCTCCAGCCCCTTGTCCATGCCCATGCCACGGTAAGACGTGCCCGAGCTGCGGTTGGCCTTGTCGTAGGAAGACTTGTAGATGAAGGGAATGCCGAGTTCGGCGCAGATCTCCTTCAGCGCCCCGGCGGTCTCGAACGCCATGTCGCGCGATTCGATCACGCACGGTCCGGCGATCAGGAAGAAAGGCTTGTCGATACCGACGTCAAATCCGCAAAGCTGCATGCCGTACTCCTTCAGTTCTTGGAACGCTTGCGCTCGATCGCCGCCTTGACGTAGGCGGTAAACAGCGGATGTCCCTTGCGCGGGTTGGAGGTGAACTCGGGGTGGAACTGACAGCCCACGAACCACGGGTGCACATCCGCCGGCAGCTCGACCATCTCGCACAGATCGGTGACCGGCGCACGACCGGAGACGATCAGGCCCTTCTCTTCGAGACCGGCGAGCAGCGTGTTGTTGACTTCGTAACGGTGACGATGGCGCTCCATGATCTCGCCAGCGCCATAGATCTGGCGTGCCAGGGTACCGTCGCCGAGCTGGCAGACCTGCCCGCCGAGGCGCATCGTGCCGCCAAGGTCGGAATCCGCACTGCGCTTTTCGAGCTTGCCGGTGCGATCCTTCCATTCGGTAATCAGGCCGATCACCGGGAACGCGGTATCGCGCTCGAACTCGGTCGAGTGTGCGCCTTCCATGCCGGCCACGTCACGTGCGAACTCGACCACGGCCAGCTGCATGCCGAGACAGATTCCCAGATACGGCACCTTGTTCTCACGCGCATAGCGAATGGCTGCAATCTTTCCCTCGGTACCGCGCTTGCCGAAGCCGCCGGGCACCAGGATGGCGTCCATCTTTTCGAGCGCAGCGCAACCGTCGCGTTCGATATCCTCGGAGTCGAGGTAGTGGATGTTCACCTTGGACTCGGTGTGCATGCCGGCGTGGTTCAGCGCCTCGATCAGCGACTTGTACGACTCGGTGAGATCGACGTACTTGCCCACGAAGGCCACGTCGACGCTCTGCTTCGGATTCTCGAGCGCACGGATGAGGTTGCTCCACACGCGCAGATCGGCCGCACGGGCCAGGATGCCGAGCTTGTGGCAGACGATCTCGTCGAGCATCTGCTCGTGCAGCATGCCCGGAATCTTGTAGATCGAATCGGCGTCGAGACACTCGATGACGGCTTCCGGCATCACGTTGCAGAACAGCGCGATCTTGCGGCGCTCGTCGGCCGGCACCGGACGGTCGGCACGGCACAGCAGGATGTCGGGCTGGATGCCGATCTCGCGCAGTTCCTTGACCGAGTGCTGCGTCGGCTTGGTCTTGAGCTCGCCCGCCGTCGGGATGTAGGGCAGCAGCGTGAGATGGATGAAGCAGGCCGCATTGCGCCCTTCTTCGATGCCCATCTGGCGGATGCTCTCGAGGAAGGGCAGCGACTCGATGTCACCCACGGTGCCGCCCACTTCGACGATCGCCACGTCTGCGCCTTCGGCGCCACGCTTGAGATAGGTCTTGATCTCGTCGGTGATGTGCGGGATGACCTGGACCGTCTTGCCCAGATACTCGCCGCGACGCTCCTTCTTGATCACGGACTCGTAGATCTGCCCGGTGGTGAAGTTGTTGCGACGCCCCATCTTGGCGCTCGTAAAGCGCTCATAGTGGCCGAGATCGAGGTCGGTCTCCGCACCGTCTTCGGTCACGAAGACTTCACCGTGCTGGAACGGGCTCATCGTGCCCGGATCGACGTTGATGTAGGGGTCGAGCTTGAGGTGGGTAACCTTGATGCCGCGGGACTCGAGGATGGCACCAAGTGAAGCCGCTGCGATGCCTTTGCCCAAGGAGGACACGACACCGCCTGTAACGAAGACGTATTTAGTCATGGGAACTGTGCTGCGGGAAAGCGCGATGATAACCGATCACCCTCCCCCGAGTCAGCACCCGGCACTGTGAAAAAACGTTGCGCCGTGTCAGCGCACCGCCGAAACCGCCACCGCAGTGCGTCAGACGTGTGCTAGCGTGTTGAGTCTGATCCACCTTGAGCCCGCACGGGCCTTGAAAATGCTGCTAAACATCGACCTCGTTTCCGATTTCGTCTGCCCCTGGTGCTATATCGGCAAGGTGCGCCTCTACAAGGCCATCGAAAGCCTGCGCTCCGAGCACCAGACCCTTGATTTCCGTATCAACTGGCTCCCCTACTTCCTCAACCCCAACACGCCCCCCTCCGGCGAGCCGTACCGCGCCTTCCTCGAAGCCAAGTTCGGCAGCGCTGCCGAAGTCGATGCCCTGCACGCACGTGTTGCCGAAGCCGGCGCGCCTGATGGCGTTCACTTCGACTTCGACCGTATCGCGATCCGCCCGAACACCATGCTTGCCCACCGCCTGACCTACGGACTGCAGGCCCGCGGCGCCCGCCAGGAACGTATCCGTGCGGTGACCGACGGCGTGTTCGAGGCGCACTTCAATCTGGGAAAAAACATCGGTGACGCCGAAGTGCTGGCGGACATCGCTGCCGCCTGCGGCGAGAACCGCGAGCGAACGCTCGCCTATCTTGAGTCGGGTGAGAACCTGACCTCCGTGCGGCGCATGGCCGAGCAGGTGCAGAAACAGGGCATCAGCGGGGTTCCCTTCTTCATCATCGACCGCAAACTGGCGCTGTCTGGCGCACAGTCGTCGACGGCAATCGGCGCGGCCATCCTTCAGGCACTGGGCTGACTCACCCTCCCGACCCGGTACGCGCTCCATAGGCATGCGCCTTGAGCGTATCGAGGTCGACCAGTTCCAGCACCGCCTCGTTGGTTGCCTCAAGCACCACGGGCGGTGCAGCCCCCGCATCCAGTGCCTCAAGCCAGCGCAGAGCACAAAGACACCAGCGATCGCCGGGCTTCAGGCCGGCGAAGCGGTACTCGGGCCGTGGCGTCGACAAGTCGTTGCCGGCAGCCGTGGAAAAAGCGAGAAAGTCCGCGGTGACACGGGTGCATACGAGATGCAGGCCACTGTCGTCGGGCCCGGTTTCGCAGCAGCCCGTGCGATAAAAGCCCGTCAGCGGCGAGTAACTGCAGGCCAGCAGCGGGCCACCAAGGACGTTGCGTGAAGAAGACATGATCGGGCGTCCTGCACAGATTGCGTGAACCCCTAATTTCCAACAAACCGGCCCCGCGGGCAAGGCCGATTTGTACCAGACAGGCAAACTGAGTCAAATCACCCCGAATGTGTCGGCCCGCGCGATGTCAATAAGTTGCCATCGGGACAAAATGCACGTCGAAGTGAAATCACTTCACATCGACAAACGGCATTTGCGCAAGAATGGCGCGTGGCCTGCCACCCGTTTTTCGTCCGACGTCCGGGGTTGCAGGTCCGCCCGGAGACGCTGCATGAACGAACCGACTACAACAAGATTACTGGTCGTCGATGACGACCCGGTAACCCGCAGCCTGCTGCACAGCGTGCTGAGCAAGCAAGGATACGAGATCGTCGAGGCCGCAGACGGCGCAGCGGGCGTTGCTGCATTCGCCGAGTGCCGGCCGGCACTGGTGCTGCTCGACGTCATGATGCCGGTCATGGACGGGCACGAAGCCTGTCGTCGCATTCGCGAGCTCGACGGTGACGAGGGGACGCCGGTCATCATCCTTACCGCAGCAGAAGATATCGACGCCATCGACACCGCGTTCAACGCCGGTGCCACAGACTTCATCATCAAGCCCATCAGCTGGCCCCTGCTGACCCAGCGCCTGCGCTATGCGCTGCGGGGCGGCCGACTGGCACGCGAGGTCAGACAGAACCGCCTGCGTCAGTCCTCGGCCACCCGGATTGCCGGCCTGGGCTTCTGGGAATGGGATCCCCGCGACGATGAGCTCGCGTGGTCCGAACGTGCGCCCGAGCTGCTCGGCACCAAGGAATGCGCGCCCGAAAGCATTGATGCGCTGATCCGGAGCATCGTCCCCGAAGACCGCGAACGCTGCCGCAATGCCTTCGATGCCGTCCGCCGCGGCGAAGGCCGCCTCGACATCGAGTTCCGCCTGCAGGCCGACAAGGCAGAACGCATCATTCGCCTGATCGGCGAGCGCGGGGTCGAGGGCAGTGACTCGAACCGCCTGTTTGGCGCATTCCAGAACATTACCGACAGTCGCCGCGCCGAAGCCCTGGTGGACTATCTGGCGATGCACGACGACCTCACCGGACTCGGGAACCGGCGCCTGTTCGGCCACAAGCTCGAGGCCGAGCTCGAAGAAGTCCGGGGCAGCCACGACGGCGTGCTGCTGGTGTCGTGGATCGATCTCGCGCGCTTCCACCGCCACAACGATGCGCTCGGCGAGGCAGCGGGCAACCGGCTGCTGGTTCAGGTCGCGCAGCGCCTGAAGAAGGTAGAGCTTCTGGGTGGCGAAGTGGCGCGCGTCGGGGGCGACGAGTTCGCGGTGCTGCTGCGGGGCGCAAGCGAAGACGAGGTGCGCCACCGGCTTGAGCAGATCCTCGAAACGCTTGAGTATCCGATGCATGTGGATGGGCAGGAGGCCTTTCTGTCACTGACCGCCGGCATCGCCCTCTACCCGGTGCACGGCCACGATGTCGAACAGCTGATCAACCTCGCACAGGAGGCCCAGCGCGCGGCCCGTCATCAGGGCAAAACCGTCGAGATGGCCAGCCAGCAGGCTTCGCACAGCGCACTTGCCGCACTTGATATCGAACGCGCACTGCGCCGTGCGCTCGAAAAGGATGAGTTTCATCTCGTCTATCAGCCGCAGATGGATCTGCGCGTCGGAAAGATCGTGGGCGCAGAGGCACTGCTGCGCTGGCAACACCCCGAGCGCGGTCTGATGTCGCCGGTGGAATTCATTCCGGTGCTCGAGGAGATCGGCCTGATTTCAGCCGTGGGTCAGTGGGTGCTCAAGGAAGGCTGTCGCCAGGCGCAGCAGTGGGACGAGGCCGGGCTTGGGATTCGAGTCGGCATCAACCTGTCGGCGCGTCAGTTTCTCGATCCGGCGCTGTTCGACGTCATCACCGGTGCCTGCGAGCATGCGGGCGCCAGCCCCAAACTCATCGAACTCGAAATCACCGAAAGCCTGGCGATGCAGGACCCAGAGCACTCGATCGACCTGTTGCGTCGGCTGCGTGAAACCGGATTCAGGATTGCCATCGACGATTTCGGCATCGGCTACTCCTCGCTCGAGTATCTGCTCCGCTTTCCGCTCGACACCATCAAGATCGACCGCACCTTCGTCTCCCAGATCACCGATGCCCGGGCCGACCGCGCCATCGTGCGCGCCATCACCGCCATCGCGCAGACGCTCGGGCTGTCCACCATTGCCGAGGGCATCGAGACCCTGCGCCAGTGCGACTTCATCGAAGCGCTCGGCGTCAGCGAGATTCAGGGCTACCTGATCGGAAAGCCGATGAACCCGGCCGACTTTGAAGACCTCGTGCGCACTTTCCAGCGCCCGGCCTGAGCGGCCGGCAGGCGGGCGCAGTCAGCCCTCGCAACGCTCGCGGATGAAGGTCTCGAATGCAGTCAGCGTTTCCGGCACCAGCCTCCGGATCTGCTCCATCAGCAGTGCGACAAGTGGGGCGTCGTGCTGCATCGCAGCCTTCTCCAGCGCTGCGGCAGCCCTTGAAAGGGCCACGCCCCCCATGTTGCCCACACTGCCCTTGATGCTGTGCGCCGCACTTCTCAGCGCAACAAAATCGCCTGCCGCCGACGCGGCACATACATCGTCAAACTGGGTGGGCAACTGTGCGGTCAACTGCACGGCAATGTCGCAAAGATCTGCACCCAGCAACTGATGAAGCTCATCGAGAGCAGGCTGGTCCAGTATCGGCTCGAAACGCGCGTTCTCGTCCATTCCGTCTCCAATGGCTTCCGTGAGAAGCCTCCCCGCGAACAAGCGAAAAAAACAGAATCGCGGCAATCACTTGCAGGCTAACGCTAGCACGGGATGCAGCCTCGGCCACGCCGAAAAACTCACGCACAATGTCATATTGTCTTGGCGCCAGCCACAAATAACTGCTATTTTTGACGTTGACTCCAGTTATTGGCAATTAACGACTATGGCTTCAGCCGACAACCCTTCAGAGTTCATCAGCACGGCCCAAGCTGCGCGGCAACTCGGCCTGTCGCTGGGTGCTGTGCAACAGATGGTCGAGCACGGCAAACTGGTCGCCTGGAAGACGGCCGGGGGTCACCGCCGCATCAGGCAGGATTCGGTTGATGCCCTGCTTTCGAACGTAACCCCCCAGCCTGCAGCGGCCGCGCCGGTTGCCCGCCCGCACGGCGACAAGCTGAGCATCATGGTGCTCGAAGACGACCTGCTGCTGCAGACCGTCTACCGCGAAACGATGGCAAAGTGGGGACTGCCACTCGAAATCCAGATGTTCGGCAACGGCCTCGACGCACTGCTGGAAGTCGGGCGCAGCATGCCGGACCTGCTGATTGCCGACCTGAGGATGAGCGGCCTGGACGGGTTCCAGATGATTCGTCGCCTGCGCGACAATCCTGCGACCCAGGATCTGCCCATTGTGGTCGTCTCGGTGCTGTCACCCGAGGAGATCGCCGCCGAGGGTGGACTGCCTGACGACGTCACCGTTTACGGAAAGCCGGTTCCCTTCCGCGAGCTGCACGGCTACATTCAGGCACAGATCGCACGCATTCGCCGGCAGCGCAACCTTCGGACTGTAACCAGCCCGCCGCCAGCCTGACCCCGGCGGCCGGGACTTCACGTTTGGCACCCGCACGCGCGTTCTGGCCAGTGGCCCACGGCTTCCCAGACACGGGGTTTGCGCATGACTGAGTGGCTCGCGCGCTTCAGCCTCAGAGCCAAGCTGATCGGCATCTTCATCGCAATCAAGGTCATCCCACTGCTGCTGCTTGCGTGGTTCGCCTGGACCGCCGCACGCAACCTCGGCCAGTCGGTCACTGACGGCGCACAGAGCATGGCAGACGCCATGCGCGACACCCAGCAGCGCATGGCCCGAACCGCAATCGACGATGCAATCGCGGCGCTGGACGATCGCTCCCGCGAAGCAATCGAGACGCTCACAACCAATACCGCGCGCTTTGTCGCCCGCTTCCTCTACGATCGCGACAAGGATGTCCTGCGCGCAGCCAGCCTGCCGACACAGCCCGACGTATACCGCCGCTTCATCACGAACCATGTGCGCGAGTTTGAGGGGCATGGCCCTTACCGGCCAACGGCAGACGGACGCGCATGGGAGCCAAGCGAACAGATCACGCGCGCGCCCACGCAAGTCGGTGCGCCGCTCCCCGATAACGCCACGAATTTCCACTATCGCGAACCCGAGGTCACCGGGCGCATGCGCACACGTCCGCTATTCCTGGAGATCACTTTCATCGGACTCGACGGCAAGGAGCAACTGAAGGCCGTCGCAGACACGGCGACCGACCTGCTCACGACCGAACTGCGCGATGTCAGCAAGCGCGAGCACACCTTCCTCCATGCCGAAACGTACTGGCGCGACCTGCAGGCACTGAAGCCTGGCGAGATCCATGTCTCGGACGTTGTCGGCGAGCAGGTCCGAACAGACTGGATCGGCCCCTACACGCCTGAAGTGGCTGCTCGGAAAGGGCAGGCATTCGCACCGGAGCACTCCGGCTATGCCGGCCTCGAGAACCCGGTCGGCAAACGATTTCGCGGCCTGATCCGGTGGGCGACGCCAGTGGAACGGAACGGACAGATCATCGGCTATGTCACCCTCGCCCTCGACCATGCCCATCTGATGGCGTTCACCGATTCGCTGCGCCCTACCCCCGAGCGCAGATCGACGATTGCCGATCCGGCATCGGGAAACTACGCCTTCATGTGGGACCACCTGGGCCGCAGCATTTCACACCCACGTGACTACTTCATCGCCGGCCACGACGCACTGACCGGCGAGCGGCCGGCGCCATGGCTCGACACCGAGCTCTACGCGCAGTGGAAACAGAGCGGTCTGCCATGGGAAGCATTCGCAGCCGACATTCCCCCCTTCCGCGACCAGCGCATCAGCCGCGAACCCCACCCAGAATCCACGGCCTCCGGCCTTGTTGCGCTGGACTGCCGCTACCTCAACTTCTCGCCACAGTGTTCGGGCTGGAACGATCTCACTGCGCACGGCGGATCGGGCTCTTTCGTCATCGTTTTCAGCGGCTTGCAGAAGCTCACGACCGCAGCCGCCATCCCCTATTACACGGGGCGTTTCGGAAACTCGCCGCGCGGCTTCGGGTTCATCACCATCGGCGCCAATGTCGAGGACTTCCACCGCGCCGCCACCGCATCCGCCGAACGTATCGGTGCGATGACCGCCGAATCCGACACACTGATGGCGCTGCAGCGCGACAGCCTGGTGAGCGAGATCCGGTCCAGTCTGCAGCGCACGGCGGCTGGCCTGTCGCTGTCGACCGCCTTGATGATCGTGGCGGTCGTGCTGATCGCAATCTGGATGGCCAACCTGCTGTCGAGCCGCATCACCCGCGTGGTGGCCGGTATCCGGCGCTTTCGCGAGGGAGACCTTGCACATCGGCTGGACGTTCGGGGGCACGACGAGATGGCCCAGCTTGCACAGTCGTTCAACCAGATGGCCGATGCCGTTCAGGCCTCATTTACCCGTCTCGACGAAGCCCGCAAGACCGCCGAACAGGCCAGCCGGATGAAATCCGAATTCATTGCCGGCATGTCGCACGAGCTGCGCACGCCCCTCAACGGCATCATCGGATTTGCGGATCTTCTGAGTGTCGAACTGCGGGACGAAGAGCAGCGCAGCCACGCCGAGATCATCCGCGACAGCGGCCATCAGCTGCTCGAGCGCCTTAATGACCTGCTCGATCTGGCGACAATCGAGGCCGGGCGCCTTGAGATGCGCCCCGAACCCATCGACCTCTGCGAACTCGTGCGCAGCGTGATCTCGCTGCATGCGATGAGTGCAGCGGACAAAGGGATAAGCCTGCATGCCGAGCTGCCACCACAGTGCCCGATCGAGGCCGACCCGCTGCGACTGCGCCAGGTGCTGAACAACCTGCTGTCGAACGCGATCAAGTTCACGCCATCGGGCGATGTATGGCTCAACCTCGAAACCACGCCGGACTGGGTCACTCTCAGCGTCCGCGACAGCGGCGTCGGCATTGCGCCCGCCGAACTTGAACACATCTTCGAACCCTTCCACCGCACCGAAAACTTCCTCACCCGCACCCAGTCGGGAACCGGCCTGGGGCTGTCGCTGGCGAAGAATGTGGTCAGGCTGATGGGCGGACGTATTGAGGCAAACTCGGAAGAAGGCGTAGGATCGTGCTTCCGGATAACCATTCCAACGCGCGCAAGCCTGAACACTGACCAGGAAACAGCATGAGCGCCCTCGCCTTCATCGTCGACGACAACTCCATCAACAGGAAACTGGCGAGCGCGCTACTCAAGCGCCTTGGGTGGTCGACCGAGGAATTCGACGGCGCCGAGCCGATGCTGGCACGCCTCACCACGGTTCGTCCGGTCACCATGCTGCTCGACATTTCCATGCCTGGCATCAGCGGCCTCAGCGCCTGCGAGCGCATCCGTGGCAATCCCGACTGGTCGGATCTGCATATCGTCGCCTACACCGCGCATGCCATGCCGCACGAACGCGACCGTTTTCTGAATGCGGGCTTCGATGACATCCTGATCAAACCCGTCAACCTCACCACGATGGCGCAGGCGGTCGGCAGCGCCGACACCCCGCGCGCACTTCGATCCTGAGCGAGCGAACCCAAAATGCCCCATCGTTCCAGCAAGTTCAAACACTTCAGCCCCAAGGCCATGCTCGAGGACTTGATGGACAGCCCGGAAGTGGTGCAAAACGTCCTGACCTACTTCATCTCGTGGCAGAACGACGTTGCCAAGGAACTGCGCTCGGCGGCAGATCCGGCCGACACGCTTCGCCTGCAGCGCATCGCGCACTCGCTTCGTGGCACCCTGGCGCAGCTCCACGCAGACACGGGTGCGCAACTTGCCAGCGCGCTCGAACTCACCTGCAAGCAGGCCGCCACGGTGCCCCCCAGCCTGCCCAACGACCTCCACGACGAACTCGTCGCCGTCGCAAACGAAGCGAACCTCTACCTGCAAGCGAGCAAGCACTAGCCCCGGATCAGAACGAAGGCAGCGGAAACTCTGACGAGGCCAGCCTCAGGCACGCCTCCCGCTCGCGAATCAGCACCGACAGCACCTCGCCGTCCAGCCGCCCCTCGACCACCATCGAGGTCATGCACAGAATCACCTCGTCCAGCGTGAGTCGCGGACGGTACGGCCGATCCTGCAGCAAGGCCTGAAAGATGTCGGCGACCGACAGAATTCTGGACTCGAGTTCAATCTGGCTCGCATCGCGCCTGAACGGATAGCCCTCGCCAAGCAAATTCTCGTGGTGAGCACCGGCCCACCGCGGAATAGGCGTCTGCGGAAAGAGCTGCAGCAGGATGCGGTAGGTATCGTAGCTGTGACGGGCAATGTAGGCATGCTCGTCACGGGTCAGCGCACCGGGCTTCGCGATGATGTCCTCTGGCACGCGAAGTTTTCCGACATCGTGCAGCAGTCCGGCAATCTCGATCATCACGAGATCATCACCGCGACGCCCCATCGCCGCGGCAAGGTGGCGGCTGATTGCGGCAACCCGGCGCGAATGATCGTCGGTGTAATGGCTCTTGGCATCGATCACCCGCGCCATCAGCCCCGCCAGCTCACGCAGATCTTGCACCGCAACCAGTACCGGCGGCGCCTGTTTGCACCGCGACGACAGCTCTTCGTCCAGATACCCAGGCTCCATCGACAACCAGAACGCCTCGGACGCCGCCGTGCGCGCAAATGCCTCCACCAGCACAGGCGCAAACTGATGCCCCGACAGCGGTCTGAGACGCTCCACGATCTGGTGGCTTTCCCACACAATATTGTTGTGCAGGTGGCCGCCACTCAGATAAGGCGTAAGCAGCACATCGGCGCGATCAACCAGACAGATCAGGTTGGCCTCAAGCGCCGTGTCGGGCGCGAGCCCCGACACCTCCGCCAGTTCGCTCCAGTTGCGGTGGTGGTACCGAACGATGTCGCGAAATCCGGACAGCGCCGGACATGCCTCAAGGTAAGCCGCACCCCGCACGCAATGCGCCTCGGCACCATCCCACTCCAGCGAATCATTGAGATGGCGATCTTCCCTGACATGGGACACGCCGTAGTCGTGAAGCATGCCCGCATGCAACATGTGCCTGCAGCGCGCCTCCGACCACCCCAGCGTGTGAGCGACGAGAGAAGCCATATGACCAACACGTTTGCCGTGCTGCATCGCGTCTACACCCACGTAATCGAGTGAGTTTGTCAGGGCCAGAATCGTATCGTGGAGATTCAGCTTAATCATCACGAAGACCTTGTTTTACAGGCATGCCCGGGCAAAGCAGAGCAAAATACCGAGAAATGGGGATTGAGTTACCCTGCATTCTAGCCGCCATTTCTCTGAGTGCGGTTCTCATTCTCAACAAAGAGGATGAACGGGCGCGCTGCGCCCCGAATGCCCACTACAGAAAAAGATCCCGGGAACCCTTCCCCTGAGCAACCGAACCCGCTAGAATGCGCGGCTTCCACGGAGAGGTGGATGAGTGGTTTAAGTCGCACGCCTGGAAAGCGTGTTTGGGATAATATCCCAACGCGGGTTCGAATCCCGCCCTCTCCGCCAGATATCGCATTGGCCGTAAAACCCGCGCCAACACTGGGAATCAGGGAAGGTAGCATAACCTGATATACCACACGCTGTTACCACACGCCCCGCCAGTCATCGACTGAGTGGGGCTTGTTGTTTTCGGAGGCTGCAGTATCTCTACCAAAGGACTGCTTGCTACCCTCAGGCGACCCCAAGCACCTCCCCGGCTGCCCGTTCAGCAGTGGCGGAACGCTACCAAGGCCTTGTCCTAGCTACTACGATTCCCGTATGTCTGCAGGTCGCTCGGGGAAATATTGGAGGCGACAACCAGTTGATAATGTCGCTCCTCAACAACCTTGATGTCCCCGTCCTCCACGGTCAGTTCAAACAAGGCGATCTTGTCATCATTCATAAACTGAGCGGAGACTGCCCGACAAATCAGCATGGGGAATTTCTCGGCACAGCAAGTGATGTCCTGTTGCGTTTGAACGACTCCATGTTTGTCGCTCCCCCCCTTTGCCTGCACTGGAACCACGAACTGCCGACCGAACTTGTCGATGCCTACATAGATTTCGTCAATTTCAATCTGGCCGACGCCTTTGACTGTAGTGCGCAAATGGTTCTGGAGCGAGTACGTCGTGATGCCGAGGAACACGTCAATCAGGCGGTTGTAACGTACCTTCGCAAGCAGCGCCTGCTCATCGGATAGGGCGTAGGCGGCAATAATTTCAGGTGTCGAATCAGGCACCTTGATCGTGACCATGCTTGGATTCGGAACAATCCGGTTCGCCGACGCAAGGCGAAAGCGATACTTAGCCCGCCCCGCCCCCTCGATGATCCACTCCAACCCCTCAGATGCGGTGCCGCTGATTGAGACCGGCAAGTCTTTTCGGTATCGAAACGAATAGATCACGTCCCCAATATTCTTGGGAAGTTTGATATCAAGGTCTAATGCCTTGGTCTCGAATTCACTGCGAGTAAATTCAAACGAATCGGAGCCGGCTCGATGATGCTCAATGAAGATGCTTTCGATAATCGCATCGTAGCGATTCCTCGCCTTTACCGCTTTTTGCTCATCTTGAGGGGTGTCAGGCATTGAGTGACTCGCTTTCCTCGCTCTTCGAGGCAGATCTGCGGGTTCGCTGCGCAATAACCGTTGTCGGTACGCGGTAATAGCTTGCAGCGTTCTTCATGTCGAACGACAACAGTCGCTCAGAGTCCTTTTCAAGCGCAAGTAACGTAGTCGGCCTTTTTGGCTTCGATCCCAACGCCTGAACGACCTGCTTAGCAACTGCCCTCCCCAGTAGTGGAGGTACGCTATTGCCAATCTGCCTGAAGCCGTGCCATTTCGTAACATGGAAGCGGAACCAGTCTGGGTATGAGTGCAACCTTGCTGCCTCGCGTACGGTTATTACCCGCGGTGAATACGGGTGAATCGGGCGAGGTGATGTGAATGCACCCCGCGCACTGTCCGTACCCGCTCGCAACGTGTTGCATACCCCCTCGGGGTGCAATTTGTGGAACCGGCTTATAGGCTCTGTCTTTCCGTGCTCGGTTGCAACGAACCGCTTCCGAGATAAATCGGTGTGATCGGTTCTCATGCTGGCGGTCAGTACGTGCGGATCGAACTTCCGCTGATAGCTCAGATCGTCTGGATCGACTTCAAACCCACGAAGTCTTCGGGCATAACTGTGTTCGGTGTCGAACTGAGCTGGTACTGAATCGGAGTTCATGAGACGGTCGAAGCCGTCCGCATCGGGGAGATCCCCTATCGCTTCGAGGACGGTGACCTTCTGCGTTGCCTCGGGATAGACGGGCAAAGGAAGCCCCTTACGCGCCCCAATCAAGAACAGTCGGCGACGATCCTGGGGAACACCATAGTCCGCTGCATTCAAGACTTTGTACGGGAGCAAGACGTCATAGCCAATCTGGTCTAGGGCATCGATCAGCTCGGACAAAAACTGCTTGTGCTTGCCAACCGTGAGCCCCTTTACATTCTCGAAGACGCAGTACTTCGGTTGAAGCTCCTGAACTAATCGGACGTAGTGAAAAACCAGTTGGTTTCGCGGATCATCAAGGACACGCTTTCCAATCATCGAGAAGCCTTGGCACGGAGCACCGCCAAACACGCAGTCGACATCCTTGCTACCCAGACCTGCACGCTGGCGAATCTCATCGCCCGTAAGGTCAACAACACTGGCGCAGATCACTGCAGAGTTCGGGAAGTTGTACTCATGGACTGCACAGTGGACCGGATCGATCTCAACTGCCGCAACAACGTCGAACCCCGCTTGCTCAAAGCCCAACGACAACCCGCCTGCACCAGCAAAGAGGTCGATTCCAATCGGACGGTTATTCTGCTTCGATGAACTCATAGAGCCTTTTTTTCAATACTTCCAAGTCATTTAATTCACACTGCCACACGATCAAGACACGCCACCCATCACCCTCAAGACGCCTCAGATTCTCAACGTCTCGGACTCGGTTGCAGTCGATCTTCGTTCGCCAATACTCGTCTCTACTCTTTGGGAGCCTCCCGTACTGGCAACTATCGTGACCGTGCCAGAAGCACCCCCGCACCTCGATGATCTTCCTCCGTCCCGGCAGAACGATATCGGGAGTCCCCGGCAGATCTCGTCGGTGGAGTCGATAGCGGTAACCCATGGCGAACACCAGTCGGCGAACGATCATCTCGGGGCCAGTATTCTTCGACCGCACCCTCGACATGATCTCGCTACGTTTCGCACTCGTCCGAGTATCGACCACGGTCACATTCTCCCACATTGTGCTTCGAGGAGCCCCTCTCTCGACCAAGACCTCCAGCCCACCGAGTCGTTCAAAGGCAGAGGCGGGAGCATGAATTTCACCGCAAAATTGTCTGAGGTCTATTGCCGTCGGGCGGCTGCGTGATACCCCCGTAGCCCCTGCCTCGGTCCTCAGGAAGTCCGGTCGGTGATCGACTGGCTTTGCACCGAACCACCAACATGGATGTGAGGTCTTCCTTGTCAGTATCTGACTCCACCAAGCAAGGGCTTCAAGTGCCTTCCCACCTCCTAGATCTCATCTATCGTGGCTCGTCACAGTCATGTTGATGTTTGCACAACCTCTTGTGCACCTCCCATCAGACATGGTACAAAATCACCTAACGTCCGTTACGCAGATTTGTACCTAGGAAATAACTCCATGAAGATCGTTGCCTACCATCGTGTTTCTACCGTCAAGCAAGGACAGAGCGGACTGGGGCTTGAGGCTCAGCGCACTGCCATTGAGGGGTACGCTCAGCGAGTAGGAGGTCAGGTGCTCGAATCATTCACCGAGGTCGAGAGCGGTAAGAACGACCAACGCCCCCAACTGACGAAGGCACTCCACTTGGCAAAGGTCACCGGTGCTGTTCTCGTAATTGCGAAGCTGGACCGGCTTTCACGGAATGCTGCCTTCCTCCTGACCTTGCGAGATAGCGGCGTTAAGTTCATTGCAGCCGATATGCCTGATGCCAATGACCTGACTGTAGGAATCATGGCGCTGGTTGCACAGCAGGAGCGTGAAGCCACTTCCAGACGAACGAAGGAGGCCTTGCTGGCGGCGAAAGCTCGTGGAACTAGGCTAGGCAACCCCAACGGGGCCAAGGCGCTCCAGAGGGCTGAAAAGGGGAATGCTGCAGGCGTGGAACGGGTGAAGGCCAAGGCAGATGAGCATGCTAAAAGATTGCAACCCGTTCTTGATGCACTGGCGCAGGAAGGCATCACCAGCCTCGGAGGAATTGCTCAGGCTTTGAACGCTCGGGGAATGTTGACCCCTAGAGGGGGGCATTGGCACAAGTCCTCGATCAGGAATCTGTTGGACCGGCTTGTGGCTTAGATACGCTCCAATCAGCACAGATGGCAGGAACACAAACGGGCGGTCTTCGGATCGCCTTTGTTCTGTCATCAAGCAACTTGAGATTTTCACGATGGCTGCATGTTAGCTGCACGTTCGAGACAGCGACACCTGAGGGAAGAGCGACATGTTGTTCGCAGCATGAACTCTTTCCAATGTCCATTAACCTTGAAGGAAGCACACATGCAGCAGCAAGAGAAGTCGGTGTTTCGCAACTTTGCGATACCCGTATCAGCGTTCGACTACCTGAAGGAATTCCAGCGGGGATACGAACAGCGTCACAAAGTCAGGCTGACGAATAACCAGATCCTGACAATCATTCTGAAGGAGCACCAAGCACACCAGATCAACGTAGAAGAGGAAGCCTCCTGTCATGAACACGGTCAATCCTGAGAGGCTTGATACCCCCACAATATCGTTAACTGTTCCTCTGTATCGGATCGTGATGGAGGAGACCATGCAGAGCCGAGTAAAGATGCAGCCGAGGCGTGTCAGGGAGTACGAGACTGCTTATCGGAATGGCAGCAAGTTGCCTCCTCTCCGCGTAGTCGTTGAAGAGCACGAGAACCTCGACGATGAGCCTAGTTTGTTATTAATCGACGGCTGGCACCGCATGCAGGCGCTGATAAATATCGGAGCCGACGAGGCTGAGGTTCAAGTAAGTAGAGTGCAGGCGAACTGCTCCCCTTACTTGCTACGTTGGATGGGAGGGCGGGAGAACCTGAGTCACGGCGTATCTCTTGATCTTAAGGACAAGCGATCACTGTTCAGGGACTACGTGAAAGCGGGCATGCACCGGAAGCCAATGGGCTTTAAATCCTACCGTGATATCGCAAAGGATATTCCGAGCGTCTCACATCAGACCATTGCACGGTGGATGAGGATGGACTTCCCCAGCGTAGCAGTCCGAATGAGCAAGGATGAAGTTGACGTGGAATATGAGAGATCAGGTACCCCCCCACCGCTCATTGACATGCCGCGACTAGACGGTCGTAAGACTCGGATGATCTTTGAGGAACTATTGCAGCAGCAGCAAGCCTCGTCTCCTCGTCAGCGTCAGACGCTATTAGAGCAGGCCCGTAGGTTCGTGGAGCGACTGGAGTCAGGGGAATCATTCCTGACTGAGTCCGTCCGCTGGCATGAGAACAACTGGTAATCCTTTCTCGTAGATGCTTATGCCCTGCCCTCGCGGTGGGGTATTTTTTGCAGTGACCTAAGCCCACCCCCGGAGCCTCTCTGTTGGTACTTCATATTTATGGTGATCGGTACCTGAGACCAAAATCGAAAGTCTGAATAGACAGTCCACCGCGATAGACCGAGCAAGGAAGTCGAATGCTGGAATATCCCGGCAAAGCTTGGACTAGAGGCCCACCTAAATCCACGGGAGTACGCTGCATGTTCGTAGGTTGGCTATGGGTATGCCGTGCAACAATTCTGGGGAGAAAGGCGTGAATTTAACCGATAAAAACCTAGTGTTTTCGGGGGGTCTGGAGCCAAAGTGTCTCAAAGTGACACTCAAGTGGACAGAACGCCGGTCCTCTTCAACTACAGCACGGGGGCTAGGCTCGTCACCTTCGGATAACTTATTTTCTCCAGAGCCTCCCGCATCACTTCCAAGGTTGCCCCGCCAGAGTACAGACCGTATGTGATGCGTGGTTTGTCATGCCCGACGATGTCTGCTGTCAAGTTCTCACTGACACCCGCATTCTCCAGCAGGGTGACAACAGTCTTTCGGATTGAGTGAAAGACCTGTTTCTCGCCATACCCCTGAGCGGTCTTCAACCGGCCAAATCGTTTGCCAACAGCATTGGATCTGTCGTTGTACTTGTTGAAGGTAAGCCCCGACAACAGATAGCCATCGGTGGATTTGTCCTTCATTCGTTCGACTGCGGGAAGCAATGCGGAGTGAATGGGGATGGTTCTGATCCCCGCTGCGGTTTTCGCGTCAGGGATGCGCAGGAAGTTACTTCCAACCTCAGTTAGCTTCATGGAGCAGATCTCTTCGATGCGTGCTCCAGTGTAAGCACCAAGAAGAATCAGGTCAGCAAGTTGGTTGTCACCTTTCTCAGTGGCTACGTTGAACAACTTCATCACGTCCTCGGGGTGGAACGGAATCCAGCCATCCTTCGATGAGCCCTTGTTTCGCTTCGATTGCTTGGCAAAGGAGGGGACGACGAACGGGCAATCAGCGTCCGATGACACTTCCTGAGTTTCCTGCAGATACCCCCAGAAGTTGCGACAGAAGCCAACGATACGTCGAACGGATGAGGCCGATAATTGCTCACTCCCTGTAGTGAGTCCCTCCAGCCACTTGCGAACGGATTGTCTGTTTATGCCTTCGAGGGTGGGGAATTTAGCCACCATTCGACCAACGTCCTTCACCATTTGGTCAATAGTCTTTGGTGCTAGCTGAAGACGGGCTTTCCACTCGGGGATAATCAAGGCCAGTGCCCTGCGCTGTCCCGATGCGATGTCGTAGTACTGCTTTGCAACCTTGTAGCCATGTGCCGGTTCAACTACGGATTCAACATGATCCAGCAGCACCAGATCGACCAACTCGGGGTCGGCCTGCTGCAAAAAATCCTGCCGCCAAGACAAGGCCTCATCCAAGAATGGATCGGTCGTCCCACGAGCATGGGCAATCTCAGCTTTCCACTTGGCAACTACGACTGCTGCTCGGCTCTCAGCTGTCCTTTTGTCGGTTGTCTTGAGGGACTGGAACAGCTTCGACTTGCCCAGTTGAAGGCGAACGTCTCCGGGGACATGGAGCGTTGCATACCAGACGTTTCTACGTTTCTCGATATTGGGCATTGCAGTGACGGATATGTCTCAGGAGCGGTGAAGTTACCACACGGAGTTACCACACGCCATGCCTCATAAGGCTTATAAGTACCGTACTTATTGGGCTTCAGGGGAGAAGTGCGGAGTGTCCCGCCCTCTCCGCCAGAACGCCAGTAAACACGCCCACTTCAGGGCGTTTTTCATTTGCGCCCCCCCCC
>SWCC01016534.1_pt1 | contig 28095 bp, 24 predicted proteins | sample 4692971 | NCBI WGS metagenome assembly SWCC01 (sample SAMN10267277, study PRJNA491770) | bioreactor metagenome | isolation source: DHS bioreactor inoculated with subseafloor sediment | place: Japan: off Shimokita Peninsula | collected 2006-08 | reverse complement strand
AAGGTATTGTGCCTCTTTATCTGACTGAGGAATACATAAACACATCGTGCGACGTCTATCCTCTTGAATACCTGAAGATGAAGCGGACAAACAAACTTATATACGGAGAAAACATACTGGATAAACTGGAAATTCCTTCCGAAAATATCAGACTGGAATCTGAACAGAAAATAAAAGGCGCGCTCATACGGATAACACAGGTGATTCTTGAAAGCGGGAAAAATATGAGGAGGCTGAGAAAAACCTCTTTTCTTGCTCTTGACGATATACTTGCGGGCCTTGAAGGTATTCTGGAATTATCCGGAATATCCGGGCAGTTTTCTCCCGCGGAGTTAATTGAAAACGCGCAGCAGAAATTCAGTATTGATTTAAAGCCGCTTAAAGATGTTCTGAACTGGAAAAACGGAACGAAACCCGGCGACTTCAAAAAACTTGTTTATGACTTCTATGAGAACATAGAAGAGATCGCTAATTTTGCGGACAGGTTTAATACCGACGATCAATAAAAAATGAAACAGGCTTTTTTTATTCTGCTTTGCTGCCTAACTGTCGGAGCTTCATCTCCGAAACCCGGCGGTTATGTTACCGATTCCGCGGGCATTCTAAATAATGAAACAAAAAAAACCATACACGGCCTCGCCTATGAACTTCAGCAGAAAAGCGGAGCGCAGTTAGCCGTTGTCACCGTTAAAAGTCTGGACGGAACAAGCGTGGAAGATTACGCGTGGAAGCTTTTCGAAAAATGGGGCATAGGCGCAAAAGATAAAGACACCGGCGTTCTTCTTTTGATTGCGCCAAACGAGAGAAAGCTCCGCATTGAAACGGGTTATGGATTTGAAGGAGCGCTTCCTGACGGTCTTGCCGGTGAGATAATCAGAAAAGACATCCTGCCGTACTTTAAAAAAGGCGATATGAACACAGGTGTATTGAGGGGAGCTGTTGTTATTCTCTCTGTAATGGCGAAAGAGATGAATGTCAGCCTGACGGGAAATTACAGAATCCCGGAGAGGGCCCCGGCTGGGCCGTCAATTGCGGCCGTGCTTTTAAACTTGTTATTCATATTCCTGATATTCGGAGGAAGGTTTTTCTTTTTTCCCTTTTTATTTATGGGCGGTAGGGGTCACTACTCCGGCGGCGGCGGCGGTTTCGGAGGTTTTGGCGGGTTTGGCGGCGGCCTTTCCGGCGGCGGGGGAGCGAGCGGCTCCTGGTAGAAATATTTATTTGGAGGAAGGTTTATTATGAAAAAATGGCTATTGATTGTTGCAGGTGTTTTATTTGTCGGCTTCGTCGGCATTTCATGGTACATCAGCGGATTAAACCGTGTTGTAAGATATGACGAGAAGATAAACGAGTCATGGTCGGAGATAGAAAACCAGCTTCTTAGAAGAAATGATCTCATCCCTAATCTGGTAAATACCGTAAAGGGCTACACGAAACACGAAGAAAAAGTTTTCACGCACATCGCTGACGCAAGGGCGAAACTTGCGGGTCTTATTAAAGAAGGCGGCTCTCTTAACTCAAAAATAGGCGCCGCAAAAGAGCTTCAGGGCGCGTTGTCCCGCCTGCTCGTCGTTGTGGAGAATTACCCGAAGCTGAAAGCCAATGAAAATTTCCTGAAATTGCAGGACGAACTCTCAGGGACAGAGAACAGAATCGCTGTGGCGCGAACAAGATACAACCGCGGCGTTAAGACTTTTAATACCTACATCAGAGAAGTGTTCGGAGGCTTCTTCGCTTCAAGAAAAGGCCTTAACGAAGCAAGGCCGTATTTTGAAGTGGCCCCTGAAAAGAAAGCAGCCCCCAAAGTCAAATTTTAAACGTCAGCTTACCCACCGCTAACGAGCGTTAAAAATGGCAGACACTGTCTGCCATTTTTACATTGCAGAAAGATTCTCAGTTCTTTTGTGGCTGTTGGCGACAAACTATCGACTTAGCTTAGCCGGTCTTTGACCGCTACCGCTTGTCAAAGCTTCCGGCCGTGTCATGCTTACGGCAAGCGGCCTATGCGAAAACTGCTTGTTGAGCTTCTTCTTTTTTGCTCAAGCGTATTACGCCTAATTGTAATTTATATCCCATAGGATAAAGTAAATTCTCAACCGATCTAAGATTGGAGAAATCACCTTCTTCAATCTTAGAAATATACTGTTGTGTTACATTTAATTTTTTCGCAAGTTGAGCCTGAGACAGTTTATGTTTAATGCGGTACTCAATAATCGTCTGTGCTACTTTTACCTTTTGTTTGGTAAGTTCATGGCGCAACGCGAATTCCGGATCTTTTTTGATTTTGGCTTTGATATAGTCATCGACTTTTTTCATCTGCATCTCCCTTTTTGCTTTTTCGTAATTCTTTTACTTTTTTCTTTTTCTTATTTCGTTATTTTTAATTTTCTTTGCTTCGCTATTCTAATTTCTTTTATCGGGGCTTTTTGGGTTTTTTTCACAAACCCATGCAAAAAAACTATTTGCCCTTTATGCCAAAAGAAAAAGAGAACTCTTATCTGTCCTTCTCTTCCTTTAAGCTTTAACTCAAAAATTCCATCACCAAGTGGTGATGTATGCGGCTCCCTTAAAGCTGGACCATTGTTTTCAAGCAACCCTTTCTTAAAATCAAATTTATCCAAACTGATTTTATCTAAAGAATCAATAAAATCTTCAACCGGCGTCGCTCCGTTTTCTGTTTCGTAAAAAATACATTTAAACTTTTTCATTCAAAACCTTCCTTCGCAATCCCTATTCTGACTATACAATGAAATAGTTGTATTGTCAATACCAACTTCTTCTTTCACACAGATTCCACTCTCATCCTATTATATTCCACGGGGGTGACAGCAATCTTTAGTTTCGCACCAAAAGGTATGTAGTTTCTTTAATAGTAAAAAACTGTCTTGGGGTTCTTAGGGGCTTGCCCCTAAGGTGACTGTCCGCCGAAGTATGTAGAAAGTCTGTCCCTGCGCTTATGTATAGGTCACTTTGCCGTTTTCATCTATGCGTATCTGGGTAAATTCCAAGTTGCCGTTTTTTATAACTTTTCCTATTGAGTTTAATATTTTTTCCTGAGAGCCTGATTCCGGATGTTTTCCTAAAAACAGCAGGGAATCAATTTTTTTATTTTCCGTCATCCCGTTGAAGACTATAAACTCAACCGGGGAGAAAATCAGCCTTGTGTCTCTCGGGTCAATATTCTTCTGCGAAAACACTTTGTCTATTTTGCTAATCTTTTTCAGCGCTAATTTCCTGCCGCTTTTCCTGATTCTTTTTTCAATAATATTACCGCTTGTTTTAAATTCGCTTAAAATGCTTTGATATTTTTCATTGTTTTCATAATACTTGTATTCCCCGGTGTCAAAAGCATCCCGTTTTTTTTCTAATTTTTCCCGCTCTTTTGTAATATCATGAAGCTGTTTGAACGTGATTTTTCCGGAGGGAATATTGACCACGCAATCGGTCAACTGGAATATTTTTTTACAGCAGGGGCAGACTCCGAATATGTAATATTGCTCTTTATACAGACAGATAACGATTTTTTCATAATCAACGGCGTTCATCTTAATACCTTTTCAATTTGATTTTACCTTCTTCAACGGCTTTTTTAACTAATTTCTGATTCTTCTGAAGACGCGCATTGCCCGTTTTCACTTCTAAAAATGAAATGCTTTCCACTTTCTTTTGCGTCTCTAAGCCGTTAAAAGAGTCCCGCCTTCTTAGCCGGAAATGTCTCCTTACAGTGCGGGCATTTAATTGACGGGTTCACTTTCCTTAATATGTCGAGTATTTCTAAATTATCGTTTTTCATTTTCTTGTTCGTTCATTATACCGGGGGCCGCGGGGACAACCAAATCCCCGTTAGGAATAATCATAAGATACGTGAGAGGCGGCTGAGTAAATCCTTGAGTTCATAACGATTTTTGAAGGAGACCACAAGTTTCTCCTCTTTTTTCCCCTGCCTTATGTTTATTCTGCTGCGCCATTCGCTCTTGAACGATTTCATTATGTCGCTTTCAATTTTGTTTAATTCCTTTTCTTCGTCTGTAAGTTCTCCGAGCGGGCGGGCTCTGTCAACAAGAAGAGATGTGTCCCTGATTGATAAGTCATTTTCTATAACTTTCCCGCAAATTTCAAGCTGTTTATTTTTATCTTCAAGCATCATCAGAATCATTGCATGTCCAAAGGAAATATCGCCTTTTTCAAGATAGACAAGAATGTGGTGATTCAAACGGTTGAGAAGCCGAATATGATTGGCAATTTCAGACTGGCTCCTTCCGCATCTATCCGCCAGTTCCTGTTGTGTAATACCAAGTTCCTCAATCATGTTCTGATACGCTTTTGCTTTCTCTAACGGGGTTAGGTTAACCTTTTCAATATTCTCCACTAATGTTTTCACCACCAAATCCTTCTCATCCATCCCGTCTAAAACAATAATGGTGAGCTCTTTCCAGTTGAGTTGCTTCACCGCTTCAAGCCGCCTGTGGCCGAAAACAAGAATATATTTACTGCCCTTGATTGTTGCCGAAGGCGGGCACAGGAGTCCGTTCATTTTTATTGAGCAGGCTAAACTGTCAATATCTTTCGTTGCGGTGTTGAATCTCATCTGGTATTTAGCCGTAATAATGTCCTTTACCCTGACTTTTTTAAGCTGCATTTGAACCTCCCTAAATTATTTCACGTGAAATAATTTGCCTTTTTCCCGACGACGCCGTTTTAAGGTCCCCCCCCCTTCGGGCAGTTTCGCACTTTTTGCATTTTAGCAAATTCCGGCATCTTTAAGAAGTGCAGATTTGGAAGAAATCTCCCTGGATCTGGTGCCAGAAGTTGACCCTCCTGCGCTGAAGCTCCGGGCGGAAGAAATAAGCCAGTGTTTATATCTTATTTTTTAAACAGATGGCCTTGACAATGGGGAGAGGTTTACTCTGAATAGGCAGTGACAATTAGAATTAGACACTATGTATATCTTCGCTCTTCGCAATGCTAATCCTAAATGCCCTTAATTTTTAGAAGCCACTATTCTTTTAAATGGTAATACTAATGGCGGTAAATACATCCTAGCAGTATTTGAGTAGACAAATTCTCTAAAGAATGGCCAAGAAATACCCGGCAAACTTATATTTTTATAAGTTTTAAAGAAATCCTTCGTAAATTTTTCTTTACTTTGCAGAAGCAAATTAAATTCACATTCTATTTTCACAAAATATTTCTTTTTAGCTCCAATAATCAAACAATATTTTTGAATAATTAGAACATTGCTTTTTTTCTTATTTCTCGAAAGCTTAAAGTTGCAGCCCTCTCCAATAGTTATGTTACTCATATTTTTACTGCAATTCTTTTTCTGAACATGACAAGAACTTTTTACAAGCTCTATTCTTTCAAATCTTAAGCCTTTCAAAATATTTCCATATTCTTCAGAGCTAATTTTCGGTTTCTGTATTTTATTCATCATTATCCTCCATACCTCAACAGTTCGCCGGCGCAGTAATGTTTGTTTTTACAAATTTTCCATATTCGGGGATTTCATGCTTGTATTTGTCCAGCAATTTTTGCAATTCTGTTCTTTTGCTCATACTTATATCTTTTACTATTTTACGAAACTCTTCTCTTAATTCCATCTTTTCATAATTTGAAGAAAGTAAATGAAGAACAAATTGATTTAAACTGACACTTTCTAATTTTGCTTTTTCTGCAAGTTGTTTATGTAGCGATACGGGTAATCTTACAACAAATTTACCGCTATAATCCTCATTTTCAATTTTAGGCTCAGGAATTTTCATCCCCTTTCTAATATAATTTGCAAACAGATGTCGTTTAACTTTTTCTAAACTTTCAATTGCCCTTACTATTGTTTCTCCCCACCCCACAAATAAATATTTCCCTAACTGAGGTATTCTTGCTTCATACCCCCCACCATCTTCTTCAGTAATTGGTAAAACCTCAATTTGATACTTACTATGCATAAAATATTGAAGATTCTTTTTCACACTTGCCTCCCCTATTTCCTAATTACACCTATTACTACCAGTGCCTTCATTAATCTCTTGAGATAGTGTTTAATTACTTTCCTTCCATTTTTTATTGGTATTGTAAAACCCTCTCTGGGAAAACCAGATGTAATCCTACTATCTGTTACTACTACATGCGATCCTTTCTTGTAATCATAACTCTGAAAATACTTCTCAATAACAATAAGCACTTCTCCCACTCTTGCCTCAACTGGAAGTCTTACTATCCATTTTTTTAAATTTTTATCAATTTCTATAATTTTTTTATAATACTATATACAGTATCACAAATACCATATTTCTGTCAAGTTTTTTTCGACTTGATATCAATACACAATTTCGAAACTCTCTCTGCTTAACGACAATTATTTTTGCTACTGTTTTCCTAAAAGCATTTAGTCTATTAGCTTTTTAAATCTTCCACTGGATCAGTTCTTTCAATCTTAAACCAACGGTTATTCTCATTCAATTTTCCGCCCCAGCGCATTAGCTCCTTAAACAACTCTTGTGTTTGTTATCTTTTTTCCGGTACATGTCTATTCCTCCGATATTTTGTTGTCCCAATTACACGCCTTTTTCGAGGTCCCCCGTGATTTCCGAACAATTTCAAGAACGGGAAGACATTTTATTATAGCGCTTTATCGTTGAGAATCCAAATGGTTTTATCTTTTTCAGGAAGGCTTATTTAACTAAAAATATTTCCAAAATTTTATTTTGTTTTGTATCAAAATGAATTTCGAAAGTTTCTGTTATTTTTTTTAATTTTCTATAATTCAAAAACACCCTATCGTTTTCATTTATTTTATAATCTTTTTCTAATACTTCTTGATAAAGCATAGAGGTTTTTAATCCAATAATCCTTTTCGAAAATCTTTTACAAATACTTTCAACAATTTTAGAATATTCTTTGATACCAATAATTGGGATGTGTTGTGCCATGATTTTTTAAAAATTAACGCCCATGATAGTGGAGACCTTTTTCCGTCAAAGAATAAAAACCTTTTTGGTATTTGGATCGAACAAATAAGTGCATATTGATTCCGCTCTTACTCTCATCTTCGTGATGATTTAATTCTCCACGAATGGTATTTCTAAAAGTATCCATTTTGTAATTCAGTTTCTCATCTTTATTAACAATTTTTTCCAATTCAATATAAATATCTTGTAACGACATAAATCCTTGTCCATTTTCTTGTTTTTTTGTAATTACATCAATAATAAGTGATTTTAGAGAAGGAACTGTGCCAGGCAAAAATCCTTCCTTCTTCTGTATTTTTTTTATCACTTTTTGCAACCCCTCATCTTTACTTGCTCTATCTTCATTTTTCAAAAATGCCCTATAAACATCAGAATACCCCGCTAAATATTCTTCGTCGGGAGAAAAAACCGAATCAGTGAACTTGACTAAATTATAAATTGCTTGAAGTTGTGAGAAATATAATGGTTTTGTTTCTTTGAAAATAGTATTTACCTCAAAATTGGAAATTAACCCCCCTTTTGTAAGATTTGTGCTTCCGACAATTCCTGTCATCTCTTGCCTCTTTTCGAAAAGGTAAATTTTCGGATGAAAAAATATAGCAGTTTTATTCTCTCCTTTATCACCAAAACAATAAAACTTTACTTTTGAATATTCTTTTTTCAAATTTATAAAATAGTGAATTGACCGTGGATCAGTTGTCCTAAAATCTAGTCCAACAATCAACTCTATACTTCCGCCATTATCCAAGCTTTGTCTCAAAGAATCTTCAATGACTTTTATGCCAGAATATTTTAAGAACGCCACCGCAATTTGGGTAGTGTTAGCTTTTGATAATTCTTGATTAATTACATTGCCGATAGGATAATTGAGATTGGAAAGTAACTGTATTGCCATAATTATTTAATAAAATCCACCCTTTAAATACCCAATAGAAATAGTTGCCGCGGTTGACCAAATCTTAAACTGTCCTTCATTCTGCTATCATAGCAAATTTTGAACGCTCAAAGAAATGGTACCTTTTACTTAACTGGGAATAGGAAGGGACATCGTGACTCCCTATAAATTGCTTTGTCAAAAGATTTGTCCGAAATTAAGTCTTTTGTTAAAAAAATCGGAACGAACCGCCGCTTGCTGGACAAAACCTTTCTTCTGGATTTAGAAAAGCCGTGGTCTTTTTTGTTTTTTTCAGAGAGGGATTCCGGAAATTCCGAAAAGAACGGTGAGCCGCGCTCACCGAAATTTTTTGAAAATCAGCGCCAAAGTTTAAAATGGTCGGGGTGGCCGGACTTGAACCGACGACCCCTTGACCCCCAGTCAAGTGCCCTAGCCAACTGGGCCACACCCCGATTATTTGTAACTGCCCACATTATACAGGTTTTCGTCCACATTGCCAATAGCGTTAAAGTTCCCACTTATTGCCCGGGGCTGTTTTGTGGCCTGTTGCCCCCTAAAAACAATGTCCCCTAACTCCACCGCCATCCTTTTATGCTTAGGCAAAAGGTGAGTGTAAATCATTGTTGTTTCAATTTTTGAATGCCCTAATAATTCTTTAACTGTAAATATATCAACTCCTTGCATAACCATATGACTGGCAAATGTATGCCTAAGTGTATGGAACACAAAGCCCTCAGATCAGAGGAAAATTTGATTTTTTCTATCTTACCTATCTCGTTGTTTTTCTGATTCCTGAACACTGATTATATTTTTTTCAAAATATCTTATGCTTTGCCTTCAATAATTTTTATTTCTTCTGGGGTGAGGTCGTAGAGTTTATAAACAAGCTGGTCAATTTGTTTTTCGTATTCCTTGACCTCTTCCTTTTTTGAAGTATTTTCTAAATAATCACTGGATTTGGTAATTGTCAAAATTTTATCAACATTATCCTTAACCAACATGCCGACATTATTTTTAATATCCGGGAGGGGGACATTGCTCATATACATAGTGTTAAAACTAATTCTTCCGCCTTCCCATGGATCTCCCAAAGTTGCGAATGTCATTCTTGCATAACAATCAAACAATTTACTATTTAATACACCCAGAATTACCGGATCGTATGGGATAAAAAACATTTTCATTGTTCCAAAAGATTTATTTGTGTCAAAACAAGCCCTCATTTCCTTGGCAATTTCTGCATAAACAATCTTTGGAGATTTAAATAACTCGGTAAAGCGTTCTTGTGGTTGTTGCATTTCAAACCATTTTTGCTGAGTTGCCCTTTTCTCTAATTTTAATTTGAATTGAGTCAGATGTTCTTTAATCGCTGGATAATCGTTAATATCTAATTTATTTAATGGGATATAGATAACATACAAATCCTTGAAGTCTGCCTGCCATCTCCTAATATCTTTTCCTCTGAACCAAGGGTTTATTAACTCTTTACTTTTTATATCTTGTTTTATTAATTCATCTCTTGTTTTTTTTGAAATTACAAAAGCAGAATCTAGTCCAGATTTAATGCCTGCAAAAATATTACCGTTATAATATGACCCCAGTGTATTCTTTTGCCTTTTTATTTTATTTAAAACTGATAACTTTTCCGGATTCTGTAACGACCACACCCCAGCACCTAATGAGGTTAGTTTTATAGATCCTTTTTTCGCTTCAAAAAATTCATGAATATTTTTAATGTCAGCCGCGGTTTTTGCTTGAGCAAAATCAAGTGAATTCCCTTCTTTTGGTTTTATGTTTTTTGCTAGCACAATCGCTGAATCTACAGATGCTTGAAAAACAGGAAGCTCCCCAAAGTTTACTACCTTATTTAGTGATATATCTTTTGTAAACAATGATCTTGTGTTTTCACCATAACCTCGAACAAAAAATTTATTTGATGTTATAAAAGTTAAAATTCCTCCTTCTTGCAGCAGCGTTACTCCTCTTGCAATGAAGTATGTGTATAAATCAGCCCGGCCATTATAAAAACCACCGTACTGTTCTTTTAGCACTGGTTTAATATCTGAAAACTCCTCCTGCCTAACGTAAGGTGGATTGCCTATTACAATATCAAATCCATCATTACGAAATACGGTAGGAAAGAAATATCTAGTGTCAAAAAAACCAACCGGTTCATTTTGGAAGATATTTTCATAACTTTTCCAGAGGGTATTTATACGTTTTCTTTCAGTGTCTGACTTTTCATTTTTTTTAGCCATTGCTTGTATGTGCTTTTCTTCTTTCAAGTATCTATATGACCTCTCAATGCTTTCGAGTTCTTTATATGTTTTATCACTGATTAACCGTTGTAATTTTAATGCTGTCTCCAATTTATGATTCTGATCAACCGGCGCAAAATATTCGTCAATAAGTTCTCCTAATGCATCCGCAAAATCATCGCCAAATAGTGGGCCTTCGTGAACTGGCGGTTTTATGAGCGTGTTGGCACAGACAAATTTAAAATCAAGGTTGGGTAATGGCTCAATGCCTCTATTTGGCGCATCGTCGTCAACTTGTTGATCGACAACGAGTGTCAGAAAACACCTTAAGCGAGAAATATCTATGGCAATAGGCTGAACATCTACTCCATGGATACACTCCCTAATTACACTGAGTTTTCTCACATACCTAGGGTTATGTTTTTGAAGCTGTCTGCGCATTTCAGGCGGAATCTTGCTTAAATACATTGAACATTCCGGATCAAGAACTTCAAGCATATGCACCAACCGTTGGAGAACACCAATCGGGAAAGCTCCTGAACCACAGGCAGGATCCAAAACCGTAGTATTGTGAATTGTCTCAACAAGCAGTTTCCGTTCCGGCTTGTCAATTGGATGAAACGCATCATCATCCAAATCGTAAGACGAAAGAGCACGTAGCTTTTCTTCAGATATATTAGTTTTTGTTCTTAAATGAGCGATGAGTGACTCTTCTACCATAAAGTCCACAATCTCTCGAGGGGTATAAAAACTCCCTGTCGATTTTCGTGCACTCGCACCCGTTTCCGGATTTACTTCCGCTAGAAGGTTTTCAAATATTCTACCCAACATTTCCGGATCAATTGAAAGCTCGGTATCAATTGAGGTATTTTCGTCTATGGTAAAATTGTATTCCTCAAATATTTGGAACAATTCAGAAAACCAGATATCCGGGACACTTACAACACCACGCCTTACGCTCAGCCCAGTAGTACGATTAAATTTATGATTATCTTCCGCATGATCTTGAAATAAACCGCCATTGAGAAAAGGAACTTTATCAAATAATTCAGCATAAGAAAAAAATTTAGGTCGAGACGGTTGTGGTTTGTTTAGAACTTCAAAGAAAAGTGGCACACATACAGAATGATAATAATCTCCTATTTTTTTAACAGCAACAGTAGATAATATTTCTGATGGTATAAGAGGATTATCCAGATGACCCTTTTTTTGTTTTAAAAACCAACAAAATACCAATCGCCCGATAAGACGAATAGCGAAATTTGCATTGACAGCATCATTTGTATCTCCAAGTTTCAGCGTCCTTTCAAAAACTACTGCCTTTCTGCCTTCGCCGCGCGTTCCTCCAACAAGCTTAGAATACTGAACCGCTATTTGAGTGAAAAATTCCTTGCTAACTACTGCCAAAGAAAACTTGTTTTCCAGATCATTAATTGAGTCAATATATCCTTGTAGCATTTTTGAAGGTGTTGCAACTTTTGCAGTTGGTCCCAAAACATAAGAAAAACGACGAGGGTTTGATGTTGATTCTTTTATTCCGTCTTTCGTCCTAGTAACTTTGGTGGTAATAAGAGAGAGGCGCCATTCCGAAGAATCATCTGAAATATAGGCAACCAAAGCATTAGACCGGGCATGCCTTTTAAGTACGGCGTAAGTACTCTTTGTGATTTCAATACGAGCATGGAGCGATGAATCGGGTTTAGCAACAAAAACGACTATATCGAGCTTTTTTTCACTGGCTTCTGCAATTTGTTGGATTGATTTGAAACCGGTACGAATCTCAGATCGTTTTTTTTCTAAAGTAATACTTGGAATAATACTTTGTATAAATTCCGCAAAAACTTCCTCATTATATTTATTTGTAAAAATAGGATTTATCATATACGATGTTCTTGAGTAAACAGGAGCAGATTTGCTGATTTTGCTTCATTGTTTTGTCTATCCAAACTGACCCTTATTTGCTGTTCCGGTGCTATTTCAATAATTGCTTCCATTAATTGGTCTTCGGACAAACCTGTATTTTTTACAAGCCTAATTATTGCTTTAAGCTGGCCTTCTGAAAGGTCGTCAAGATCGCTGACGACTTTCATTAAATCATCACAATAATTTTGATACTGCGTTTCTTGAACACTTCTTAGTATGTTTACTACCTCAGTGCGATTTTTTGACATTCGTCCCATTGGTGGCTTTTCAAATAGCTTTTCTTTTATCGTATTAAAAACAATCCCGAATTGATCATCAGTCTTCTCACCAACTTCATCCTGTTTCGCTGCAAAATGAGCCAGTACTTTTTCTGCATCAACCAACTCGGCCTGCCCGCTTGTTTCAAGGGCATATATTTTATTTTCTCCACGAATGCCAACTCCAACGCCCACTTGCATCTGCCGATTTTTTCTGACAATTCGAGCTCTCATTGGTATTTTTTTTGCGAGTTCGATAGTTTCGTTATTTCTTTTCGCTTGTTCGTATGCTTCTCGATGAGCAGTATCCCAACTTTCTTCTTCGGTTGTCGCTTTTCTGAATTCATCAATAAAAAAAGATTCTAGGGTTTCATGTTCGGTGAGAGTTCGAGAATCATTACCTACTACAGAATTAAATATCTGCATTTTTAATGTTGATACCCCTCTAATATTTGTTTCCTTCTCTCCATGTTCGGTAGGGAAATAGTTATCAATAAAAAGCTCATTAAACATTTTTTTATCTATTCGGTTTATGCGACCCACTCGCTGTATGACTCGTGTTGGATTGTATGGAATATCATAATTAATAACTCTCCCTGCTCTATTTAGATTAACACCTTCGCTCAAGGCATCAGTCGCAACAAGAACCCTGAAATCAGAGGACTGTTTATCAGCTGGGATTCCGGCATCAAAATTCTCTCTGATTATTTTGCGATTACTTTTTCTGTTTTGCGCAGTATAAACAAGTGTAGAAATTCCGGCCTTTTGCAAAGATTCCCCCACATAAAGAACAGTATCGGCGTACATGCTAAAAATAACAATTTTTCTTTCCGGATCATTGGTTAGATGTTCTTGAATGTCTAAGGTGAGCTGTTTTAATTTAGGATCGGTCATTAATAAAAACGGCGACGTCGAACCAAACCATTTTTCATAAATATCTCTAAGCACACTGATATCATGTTTAAGTTCAGGCACAAATTTTTCATTGAGATCCTCAAGTTTAATAAATACAATCTTTTTATTATTTGTAACCTCAGTGTTTGCGAATGCAGCCTTTTCCTCTGAATTAATTTTCTCAGTGTCTTCTTCTGGCATTTCATCCGGTGACGGGATATAAGCTTTCTTGGCAATCGGTACTCGTTGTTTTTTTTCTACCCAATCCAGAATTTTTTGATGTGAATATATGAATCTTTGAAGAGTACTCTGGAATGCGGCTCTTGAACTTTCAAAGCGCATGACCAAAAGTTTGCGCATAAAAGAAGCCACGTTCATTTGAGCGGTTCTAATATCCTCTAATTCCGGATACTTTTTAGCAAAATCTACAATGTCTAAAGCATAGGTCGTTGGCATATATCGCGCCCCAGTTAAGCCTCCCACAATTTTAGAATCCGGTACAATTCTCTTTATGGTCTCTATATATATGCCAGTAAAATCCCCCAATTCATATTCCCTGATAATCGGATCATTCATTTTTGAAAATTCAATTTTTTGGGCAATTAAATCCTCTCTATATCGAGTAATCTTTTCAAGATCTATCCTTGACCGTCTAATTATGATGGGCTCAAGCAAGCGTCGAAGGTCAGAGGAGATAGCGTCGCGCTTTGCATCTAACTCTTTTCGTTGGTCTGTGGTTATAGCACCTTTTGTCTGAAATCTTCGAAGTGCTTTATATCTATTCGCCAGTTCCGCAAACTTCGCTGACAAATTTTCTACAGTTCGGAGTGTGGCAGCACCTGGAGTTTGAAAAAGTTTAATCAGGGCAAAAATATCACCTGGATCATTATTGAAAGGTGTTGCCGATAGTACTATAACCTTATTTCCACTATTACTACGAGTTAATTGATGAAGCAATTGATAGTCTTGCGTATCTTCATTTCTATATCGGTGCGCTTCATCGATAATAAATAATATGGGTTCTGTAGAACTTTTATATTTGTCGTAGATCGCATCAATTTTTCCAGAACTAAAAACCTTTGATCCTCGAAGTTTAAATTCTTCTGCATAATCCTCCCACATTGGAACTAAATGTGGAGGAGCAATAATTATTGTTTTTAAATCAGGACAATTTACAGCAACTGTAGTGGCTATAATACTTTTCCCCAGGCCGACGACATCCGCAATAATAGCACCATCATAATTTTTTAGTCTTTCAATTGCCATTTTTACTGCGTCCATTTGATACGAAAGAGTTAAATATTGTCCCCGTGTCGCATGTGATGCACCAATTACATCAATTTCGTATTCGGTACCAAATATCTCATCAAGAAGTCGAACATACATAAGATAAGGAGTTGGCACCACGTTCATCCAAAGCTCGTCTTTAAATTTTCTCAAAAACATATCTGATTTACCTTTTTCCTGAATGACAATATTGCGTGCATCGGACCATCTCTCGGAAAATTTATTTGAATATTCCTTATATTTTTCTTCTGAATCAAATGTTTCGTTTATTTCCTGTTGTCCAACTAAGCCATTATATGTAAAATTGCTTGAACCCATAAAGACTTTGCCAGCGTTATTATTATGGATCACATAACATTTACCATGCGCTTGCGTTTCGGTCATTTTAATCTCGAGAGAGCCATCTTCGAGTTTTTTTTCGAGAATTGAGTATGATTCTTGTGATTCCGGCGCATCGAATATTGACGTTTGGTTCGCAAGTTTCTTGATACCTTCTCCAAAAGCCATAACCCTTTCCTGTTTCGATGATGGCATACTCCTAGGCTGGAACGGATCGAGATTTACCGATGATTTCTTCATTGACTCAATAATTAAAGTCGGAATGGCTTCTGGATCAATATAAGAACCAACTAAGATTCGTACTTGAAGTTTATCGAGTTTTTTTGACAAAAGTTCAAATCCGCAAAGATAAAAATATCCAACTTCAATATCAAGAGCTATTGTATTATCATTTATGGCATCAGATATAGCTCGATAGAGATTATTATGATTTTTATTGTCAATAATTTGATTATTTGTTGACATATTTTTGCACTTCAAAAAAACTTCGATGTTTATTGTTTCTCACGCTTTCATACTACCAAATTTCGGTCTTTTCCTGCAATGCAAACCCCATTATAAATTCACTCCAAGCTATACAGCTTTTTAAAGATGAAAATATTGTTGCGGTTTTGAACAGATAGAGTGCAGGTTTGAACTCAGCAGTTGTTATGTGTCTTTTTCGGCGGCTAATCTAACAAGGCTAGCAAAAGTCCCATCATTTTTTACTGCTTGCACTTTGACTCTAATCTCAATAATCCTTTCGATTTTATTAATTGGAATGGAATCTGGGTACCAACATTCTATCTTTGGTATCCACATTGTATTAAATCCACTTTCTACTTGTGCCCGTGACCAAGGAATAAGATTCGAATATAGACTTGCAGACATTATAAGAAATATTGGGTAGTGTAAAATATGTTGTGTGAATTTGAAAAAAGAGGAAAAAAGGTGCATACTTCCAAAAACTTTTACGAAGAAGAATAAGGAGGCATGCACCATGAAAAATGTTATTAAGGTAACTGATGTTAATGTACCAGAAACGATGGAAACATTCAAGGCCATTTTGGCGGAACCGGAGAAAATGTTCGAAATGTTAAGAGTGGATTTCAGCAGAGCGGCGGAACGGGCGGTAAGTGAATTGATAAAACTGGAGCTGACAGGATTTTTAGGCAGAGAAAAATACGAGCGAAAAAACGGTAAGGACAAAAATTACCGTAACGGAAGTTATCAACGGACATATACAGCAAAAGGCCTTGGAACTCTTAACGTGGAAATAAAAAGAGATCGTGACGGTAAATTCAATTCAAAATTAATAAAACGTTACGACCGTTATGATAAGGCTTTAGCCGGAGATATGCTGGCGATGTTTTTAGGCGGAATGTCGACCCGGAATATAAACATGTTTTCGTCACAATTACTCGGCAGAAAAATATCGGCTGCGGAAGTATCCAACGTAAACAAAGAAGTCAGCGGAGCAATTGAGTCGTGGCGGACTCGCCCGCTTAATGATATCCGCATAAAATACATGATTATAGACGGGGTTAATTTTAACATGCGTGTTAGGCATCATATTGAAAAAGTGCCAATGCTTATAATCATCGGCGTAACATATGATAACAAACGGCTGTTTTTAAATATTCAACAGGGTGATAAAGACAAGGCTTCAGCCTGGCGGGAAATGTTTCGTGACATGAAGAATGTGAGAGGGCTTAATAAAGATGATATTCAACTTGGGATCATGGACGGACTTACAGGACTTGAAAAAGTGTTCCGGGAAGAATTTCCGAACGCAAAGACGCAGCGCTGTACTGTTCACGTAACAAGAAATGTTCTTGCGAAGGTTCCTCACTCGTTGCAAGAAGAAACCAGCGATAAATTGAGAGACATTTTTTATGCTCCCTGTAAAAAAGCCGCCGTCGTCAATTACAAAACATTCGTTGAAGAATATCAGGATATTATTCCGAGTGCGGTAAATTGTCTTGGCCGTAGTATAAAAAGCTGTCTTACATTTTTTTCGTTTCCGGAACATGAATGGATAAGCCTTCGCACAACGAATGCTATTGAAAGAGTTAATAAAGAATTTAAAAGACGTACCAAGCCGATGGAGATTTTAGCCGGTGAGCAATCGGCATATTTACTGTTATGTTTTGTTGCTTATAAGATGGAGTTGGGATGGAAGTGTGTGCCTTTCGGGAAGAAAAGTTATCTTCCTGTTCTGGCTCAATTTACACAAAATGCTTGACACTACCAAATATTGGTCTGTTATTCGCTGATACTGGATTAAGAAAATAAAATTTATATAACTCTTCCTTAATAATTTCATCCTCAATATTACGGAGATCAAAAAGACACACATAGCTCTTTTTTCTTCCATAGCTTGTCTCTGATTGGGGATATGAAAAAGAAAATCTTCCTGTTCTATTATTTGTAATTTTTTTATCTTTTTTTATCCCCCTATATCCCTTAAGGGAAGTTACATGAAAAACATGTCCTTTAAGTTGCGTCAGAACAATATTTTCCAACTCATCAGAATTACATACTATTCTATAGATATTTTTATTTTTCAATTTATTCAAATTTTTCCTTTAGTTTTTCTGCAATTCGACTTGCCTCCGTCCCACTTAATTTCGTATTTAAATGCGTTCTATTTTTATTTTATATTTTTTTTCTATAAAACAGACAAATTCTTCTATTGATTTTTCAACAGCTTGCAACATTCCTAAATAAAGATCTTTAGTTAATGATTGATCTATTGCAAAATGGTGAACTACACCATGTCTATATTGTATAATTTCAGATATTCGATTTTCTAAAAAAGTTATAGAATTACCTATTTTTCTCTTTTTATATAATATCTTTCTAACATCTATGTCTAGCCAGTCCTTATATGCCTTATTTAATTTATTCAGATTCTGAAATGTATAATTTTCAGCAATCACACTTTCAACGCTTCTTTCTTTATTTCCTACTCCTATTAGTGTGGAAAATTCTACCTTTTGCTTATGACTATTCTTTTTGTCTATGGCCTTCCTATCATAAGTGATTAAGATTTGAAATGCTTCTGAAAAAAAATATTCAAACATTGATACAACAAAAGGAACTAAACCATTATATATAACTCTACTAGGATCCATAGATTTAATATAATCGGTAATATAATTGTTTTTTTTGTCAGCTACAGTCTCTGGGTTGATTGAAGCATTAGGCAGTGCATATTTAACTGCTGATATTTGATGATGTATATGTTGATATATCCCTGATATCCCTCTGCTAATTGGAGTACTCTTATCTTCCCATAGAGGTGCATACCGATTCACTCCATAGTCACCTCGAATTGTTCCGCCAAAGAGCTTTCTAGCTCCTCTTAAAACATCGTTTAACATTTTAACATCGTACCAGCTACCACTATATCGATTGCGGACATGCAATGCCCATTTATTTTTTGAAATTTTTGATTCTTTGGCTGAAGTTGGATATATATCAGCAGATACGCCATCGATTGATTTGAAATCTTCAGAATCAAACCAAGCATAATTCAAGGTTCCTTTAGGCCAAGACCAAAGATGTTTGCAAGGATAGAAACCTAACCCTTCCAGATAAAATTTTAAATCATCTTTTGTCGCTCTTTGAGGATATAATTTTAAATCTCTTCCCATAATTTTATTTTTTCATTTCGCCTTTCCGCTATCCCTCTTTTCCATTTCTTCAACTTCTTTGACTTTTTCTTTTAGGTACGCAAACCATTTTTCAATTTCTTTCTCAACATCTTTAGGGGATGCACCTATGTCGGCAAGCTGTTGATGCAACTTCTCCCCCCGGCTGAGAATATGCTCATACTCAACAATGGCTCCGATTACGTCTTCCAACGTCTTGCTTGTAGATTGAAGTAATGATTCATAATGTACTCGTTCTTCCGATTTTATCAAAGGACTTGTAGATGTGTTTACTCGGGACATGATGAGAGAGTTCAAGACATCATTCTTATCTGCCGAGAGAAATTTGGCTTTCAGGCGCTTATACATGACAATCTGAGTGTCAATAACACCCCGTGGGCCCCTTGATGGAAAAAGCTGAAGCAGTAGGCTGCGAATTAATGCTTTGAGGTTAAACCTGCTCATGAGTTTTTATTTTCGACAGGAACCCCATAACAAAAAATCATTGTTGATATATATATACACATTGCCTTATCATATTGTTTTGTTATAAGTAAAAAATATGCCGCAAGAATATGCAAAAAGATTCCTATCAAAAACCCTTTATTACACGCATAATTCCATAGAGCACCTTTATAATGATTGATTTTATTTATTCGTTTTGTTTTCGGAAAACTAATTGGTTGAGATAGCATAATATTCTTTATTAATTTTCCATTTTTTACGTAATCGTATGTAACTTTAATGCCCGGATATAACGTACTATCTTTGCCAATACCTAGTTTTATTATTTGAAAATCACTAATCCTGGGTGATTTTCTTAGAAGAAATCTCCGAAATACCACATTTTTGAAAATATCTTTATTCATCGTAGTACACAATCTTGCCGAAGTTCTTTCCCACACAATATGATTAGCCATATTTATCAGAAACTTTTCTACAACTTGTATATTCAATTCATTATTTATTTTTGACCACTCAGAGAATATTGAGAAGTCATTAATTATATTTTGCTTCACAGCTATCATTTTTTTTAAATCCCTCTTTTGCAAAAGCTGTTTTTCTTCAAGCACCATAATCATTGTTAATATTAATATAATTGGAATAGAAAGACTTTCATTAATAATTATTTTCCACTTCGTGTTTTGGGTGATTATGTATTCTAAAGCTTCAAGAGACTTAGAATAACTTCTCTCTGATATGTTTTTAATAAAATCTATTAGGTCTTGGTCATATTCACTAGATAATACACCTCCAGTAATTGAAGAAGAAAAAGCTTTGATTTTTTCATCTACTAAGTCATATTTAATTTCTTCTTCTTCAAACACATATAATAGATAATGCAACCAAGATTGCAATTCAATGCCGACTGCATTAATTAAAAACAAATTTGAAGATTTATGATAAACTTCAGGTTTTATATTAAATTTTCTATTGTTTTTTTTTGATATTTTAGCAAGTTGAATTAGCTGATTTGTTAGCATGCTACATTTATTCTTACCCATAAAGAATGAGCCTCTTTTGAATATCCATGTTATGGGCAAATATTTTGATGCTTGGCGATTGAAAATTTCTATCACTGTTTTAAGTAACTCATTGCATGATTGATAATGCGTAGACTTATAATCGCGTTCAAGTCTATTTACTTTAAAATTAATAAAATCTATAAAACTATAATGTTCTCTTTCTTTATCCTTGGTAATGGTTTTACTTTTATCAATATATTCAATCACCTTGTAGCAATCTTCAATCAGTGTGTTATTTGAATTATATCTATATACTTCGTTTATGTTTACTAGTTTTCGTAATATATATTTTGAATGTGCGGACCAACCATCAAGAGACTTACTTTGGTTTAAATATTTAATTTCACCAGATATTGTCATCTCAAGAGTATGTTGCGGACATTTTCCTGTTCCAATTTCAAACATAATAAAACCTGTAAATAATGATCCCGTAAAACCATTATTTTGATAAACTTTATTAACACAGATATCACAGCTACTCCTATGGCATTCATACATAATATTATCCTTAAATATAGTGCCTACGCGATAAAGCACCACATTGGAATTCATATACTTATATGACCGGCATGTTGTAGGTGTTATTGCGTATGATTTCGGAGGCAAATTCCGGTTCAGTTCAGCAATATTAGCTAAGGAGTTTAAACACATTCTTTCATTATATATCTCTAAATCATTACAATTTATGTATCTATCGTATTCTTTCTTATCATAAATTATTTGAATACTTCCCTTGTGGCTATTTATAAATGAATCTTTTTCGCCAGAGAGATTATATAAGTGAATATATTTTTTGTTATGCAAAGATAGTATCCATTTTTTAAATTCATCTTCAGTATTGAAAATAAATATTTTATTTAAATCGGCTAATTTAAAAAACTCAATAATAACTGCATTACTATTTACGGTATCTACACAATGCCAAATATTATCTTCGGATTTTATATGTCTATACCTACCTAAAATAACTGCATCACCTTCGCAGTTGGTAGTAATTGCTGTATCATAAGTTTCATTTAAACTTCTTATTGCACTAATAACTTTTATATTCGGCACACCTTTTCCATCAAATATTCCTACTGTTACTAAAGCTTGTGAAAGAACTTGTGATATTTCCTCTGGGTTTTCAATATGAGTATTTAAATCTTTAAACCTATCATTTAGTTCTAACAATGCTGATAATTGCTTTAAAGCGACTAGTGATTCAATATGCTTTGTTACTGTATAATTTAATAACACAGAAACAATTGATTTGCTGTACTTCTTACATAGTGCCGTCAATAAATATTTATCTCCGTGAGTATAGTTAATGAAAGACAAATTAATATATACCGGTAAGCTCGCCCAAGATTTTTCAGGTAAAGAAATTTCTTCTTTAATAATTTGCGAAGTAATACTGATATCTTGTTGGTGAGTTAAAACTTTTCCAACACTATAGATTCTATACTGTTTATTTCTGTTATCTTTATCGGATTCAAGAATGGATAGCATCTTTGGGAATATATCCTCATGGTTTAACATTGAAAATGATTCCAAAATTACTCTCTCTAAGTAATCATTTTTAGTTTGATCTACTTTCTCAAGTATCTGAATAGCCTCTTGAACATTAATCTTCGGTAATACTCCCTCAATGACCTTATTTGTCATTGCTAAGATTGCTGCTGCCTGAACTAGATAATTGGAGTCTTCTATATATAATTTTAACACATTCTCAATTCCATCTGGCAGACTCCTTGATGAAGCGTTGATCAACAAAGCTAATATTATTTTCAAATGTGCAAATAATTTATCACTCATGAAAAAATCTAAACAGTTTTGAGATAATTTACCAGGTTCATTTTTATTGTCGTCATAAAATATTTCTAAGGCACAAGCTAAAATTACTTTTCCCGTAGTTGCTTTAATAGGCCCCGCTTCTAATGCTTTTTTCATCAGGTCAAGCAATTCGTCCGGGTCATATCCCAATTTGCGCAACCTATTCAATGCAAATGGAATATGCTTCATTATCCAATCGGCAGAAGCAACTTCAGGTATGTCTAATAATACTTTACTGAAAACTTCCATTATTTTATCTTCTAAACCTTCATTCAATGGATTTATGCACATAAAAGCTAATTGTGATTTTATTGGCTTTAAGTCTTCTAATAATGCATTCTTTTTTTTGTCTGAAATCAAGCCTTTTTTTGTTTTATCTTCTGACAAATCCAAATCAAATTCTGTTCTGTTTTTTAAAATGGTTCTGATCTTCTCATGTGTTTTTTGCGCTGTTTCCATATCAGGAAGTATCAAGCAAATATCATCAGTGTAGCGAGCATAGTGTTCTGTTTCCTTTAATATTATTTCGTCGAGTGGTGCTAAATACAAATTTGCTAAACAATGCGAAAAAGCGGGGCCCTGAGGCAATCCTATTCCATCTACTATATTGCCATTTGGATCTATATATCTAAAATTAATAAATTCCTTAAGGGTTGATAGTATTTTTTCTTGTTCTCCAATTATTGTTACTATTCTTCGCAATAATATGTTTGGATTTATTGATGGATAAAATTGCTTAATATCTGATTTAAAATATGCATTATTTGGATTGAGCTCAAGAAACCCGATTATTTTTCTACTATATGATTTATAGCATGTATTCCACTTCTTATAAAAATACTCCCCCGATTGATCTTCATTAAGTCTATTACTAAAACAGTTACTACTCAATCTTTTGTCAATTAATGGCCCCAATATATTTATAATCGATTGAACAACAACTCTGTCATTAACAGATGGGTACAGCATTTGTCGAACACTACCATCAGCTTTAGGTATTTCTATTAGCCTAAATGGTTCTGGCCTATATTTTTCAACAGAAGTATTGTGTAATCGATGCCTAATAATTTCAATATTCTGTATCAAATTGGATTCAAAATCATTGAAAGCAGATTCATCAAAAAATATATCATTGACGACCGCATACTCTTTTACTTTGTACCATGCATTAATAAGGTTTTCTTTTGAGAATACGGCTTCCTGCCAGTTTTCTACTATTAATGCCTCTGGGTAAGTATATACAATAGGGGATAAGCATGGGCTCCCATTTCTCTTTAGTGGCATTTTACATTTACCATCACAGAAACCATGGTCTTTATACCAATTACAATTTGCCGGACTAAATCCTTTTTCTTCTATAAAATTATCCATTATATAATTGGTTGTATCATAATCATAATCTTTTTTGATACTTACATCCGCTCTTAACAAATCGTGAATTACTGCCCGTCCTTTTTGACTATGTCCTAGTAAATATAATAATCCACTTCTCTCCAAATGATTTAAATGCTGACCCGTATTTGCTTTATCAATAATTTTCTTAATGGCTGGACACTTCGCAGATAATCTTCTAAATTCATCATTTCCATGATTAATATAATCAATACGAATTGCCTCAGAAAATTTATTTTTCTGAATTTCCTCTTTTGCATCAGGTGGCAATTTCTCAATTTCCTTTTCAAAACGCTTCGGCTCATTAAATAATTCGATAAGTGCACTATTTGGTTCTTTCGGGTCAACCAAAAACTCATAACCATAATTTTTTGTAACTATTTCCTTTTGAGAAGTTTTTGCATAATCTTTTAATGATTCAATTGAAAAGCTATACAATTGTTCTACGCTCATAGGAACTTTGAATAAGCCCGATTTTGTATTAATAGTATGTGGCAAACGCAGAACTCTCACATTGTCATAAATACATGTATCAAGTGCTTCAAAATTACTTTTTGTTTGCGCTAATCCAGCATTGATACCAATTTCGTTAATAAGCGATCGGAATTTTTTATTTATTAGAGAATCTGGCTTTAAATAACTTCCCAATAGTTTTGTATCAATATATATGTGAAATCCTTTGTTCCCACTAAAAAAAAGAGCAAAATTGTCTTTAGTAAGTCCAATATTCAATAAGTATTCAATTATTTTTTTTGTTTCCTTGATTGAAACTTCAAGGTTTTCGTGATCAATATCAAGAGGAATATAATTAGCAAATATTTCATCTTCATATTTTGCTATTTTACCAGTATTCTCTATATGTTGCCTTAATTTGTCATTATACAACCAATATGTAGCATATGAATCACATATTTTTATGTTATCTTTTAGTTTTCGATTGACATCAATAGTTTCAAATTCAATTAAATCTAGTATTCTAAAAAACCGTTTTGATTTTGGATTACAAAAAGCTAGTGATATTTTATTATAAACAACATTACTCATACCGCCCCCCCCCTAACCTTGACATCTCATAGAGAAAAACGGGGATGCCTACATCTTTTCTGTTATTCATTTCAAAATTATACCAAATAACAGCAGCATTCAGAACAAAAAAGTGTATCTTTCTGTTGAAAAGTGCAGAAATATTTAAGTTTTTAAAAGTCAACTATTCTTACAACTATACAGTTATTAACCCGTTAACTTACAAATATATAGCATTTTTTTAGGGGCTGTTTTGGGGGCTGTTGGTGTGGCAATCTATGGCAACTTGTGGAAACTCTTGGAAAGCTATCCCCGACGATAAAAGGGATTTGCTACGGGGCTCAGATTAGCCCCCCAGTCAAGTGCCCTAGCCAACTGGGCCACACCCCGATCGCCATATTCTATCATATTTTAAATTTAAGGCAACAGGCTCACGGCAATGGGGACGGTTCCTATTGCTGTAATAGGAACCGTCCCCATTACTCTATCGTTCTTTGGCGAGGATTCTCTCGTCTTCCTCGTAAAATTCAAGATTCATCCCGGCGGTGAGACGCGCGACGGCTTTTTTGCTGACAGCGTTAAAGCTGGTGAGAACCTGCGGCTGAACGCCCACTTTTTTTCCTATTTTGACAAGGCCTGAATCCCTGCCGGTTATGAGCAAGCCTATGCTTTTCCCCTCGTCTTTCACAAGTTTGGCCTCGGCGGGAACAGCCGTAAATTTTTCAGCGCCCAATTCCCAGACCGTTGTCGTTCTGTAGCGCCGCCAGGTACCGCCGGGATCAGGAACCCTGATACTCCTGACCTCAACTTTTTTCTCTCCGGCAAAAAGCCCGTCTCCTATTTTCTTCCAGTTCATTGCTTATCAGATATTCTTTATCCTTTCCTTAAGTTCATCAAGCGCTTTACGGCGTTCTTTGTAAAGCTTGTCTATTTTTCCTATCACGCTGGTATTGGAAACGCACAATTCTTTGAAATCCGCGGCTTTCATCGCGGCAACGGTGATGTTGGTGAGGTTCTCAACAGTCGCCGTTCTTTTCATGCCTGACAAAAACTCATCCATCACAGCAATTTCGCCGAAAAAATCAGGCGGGTAAAGGTGAGAGATGGGAAGTTTTCCTTTCGGGGTGTCCACAAGAACACTGCAGCAGCCTTCTAAAAGAAAATAAACGACGTCCCCCTTCTCTCCTTCTTTGATAAGAGCTTTTCCTTTCCGTGACGATATTATTTTCACGTGTTTCAGGAAGAAATCCCGTCCTTTAACACTCAATTTTGAAAAAGGCTCTTTTGAAAAAACAATTGATATATCTTTCATCTTACCTCCATTTTCTTAGCGCGCGGAATCAAGAAGTTTCTCCGCGTTCAAATGGCTTATTTTCTCTTTTAGCCCGATGCCATCCCCCGCAAAAGCTATATCGTCGGGGAAAGCGTGAGCGTGAAAATCAATCAGCATACCTTTAAAGCGCGTTTTGCTTATCTCCCGAGCTGTCAACCTTACCCAGCAGGGAAGCGGCGATAAGCCCTATCGCAAAAAAGCCTGCGTAAGATGCAGCTTCCCTGCCGCTTGAGGGCAGCCTGTTACGGGCAGACGCTATTCTTATTTTTGCTTTCAAATCAGGGGAGCTTGGCTCTGACACCTTAAACGGCCACAGAACAACCATGGAACCCAGAATGAGGCCTATCAGAAAATAAAAAGTTTTATTTTTGTAGTTTTCCAGAAGCCGCTTCATGATTCTCACGAACACAATCAGGCCCCCCATAGCGCCCGAGGCAAAAACTGCCAGAAATACAAAAGATTCAAGTGTCGGTGAAAAAAAGAAATTTTTTATATGGCTTATAACCGCTCCGTAAACGCCTGTCGCCAGCAGAATAAAAGAACCGCTCACTCCGGGAAGCACCATGGCGCAGATTGCTATAAAGCCGCTGAAAAAAACCATGATAAAAGGCAGCTCCGCAGAAGACCCCGAGGGAGGAAAGGCATAAAGAGCCGCCACGATCAGCGCGCCCGGCAAAACAAACAACGCGTTTCTTATATTTTTTTCGTCTATGAGTTTATACGGCACCGCTATGGACGGCAATATGAGACCGGCAAAAAAAGCGAGTGTGTAACCGGGATAATTTTTAAGGACAAAATCAATGAGCCATGAAAAACCCGCGATTGAGGCTATCGCGCCTCCGGCGACTGAAATAAGGAAAATGCCGTCTATTCTCTTAAATTCCTCTTTGAATTTTCCGGGGGTGAAAAAAGCTTTCAGCGTCCCAAGCCCCAGCTTGTTAATATCATCTATGAGCCTGCCGTATATTCCGAGAATAAGAGCGAATGTGCCGCCGCTGACTCCGGGAATCAGATTCGCAATCCCTATAAGAAAACCTTTAAAAATATTTTTCACTTTCACTCCTTTCACAGCGCCTCAAGGGCGTAAATCGGATCAACAGGAACGCCGAAAAGATATATCCCCAGATGAAGATGGGCGCCGGTTGAGAGCCCGGTGGAGCCCAATGCGCCGAGAGACTTCTCCCCCGTTATTATTTCGCCTTCCTCACAGCTCACCTCATTAAGATGCATATAAAAACTTTTTATCCCTCTGCCGTGCTCTATAATTACGGCATTTCCGTAAAGAGCAGAATCCGAAATTACCGACAATACCTTCCCGCGCGCCACCGGAAAAATTTCTGTTCCGCGCGGCGCGACAAAATCAACGCCCTTGTGCTGCCACAAAGTTTTTCCGTTTTTATCGACCCTGCGGACGCCAAAACCGCTGGATATGATATATTTTTTAAGCGGGTACGAAAAAGCGCCGCTGTATTTTTTCTTCGTAAAAGAATGCAGATCCAGCCTGATCTTTTTTTTTCTCGTAATAGGGACGGATGGGATATTTTCTCTCCTGATGCTTATGCGGGATTTCCTGAACCTTTTTTTCTGTATTGTTATCGTCTTTTCCACTATTATATCTTTTCTCAGAAATCTTTTTTCCCTGATAAGAAGCGGGGCCTTACCGCTCATTCCCAGACGAACGGGAATATAACCCGACCGCAGTTCTCCTTCCTTAAAAAGAGGGTACACTTTTCCCAAAAACTCGGCTTCGCACTTATGGGAGCTCTCCAGCGTCACTTTTATTATGCCTCCCGGAAAAGTGTATTCCGTAACTTTAATCTCTTCAAAAGCAAAAGACGGGGAAACAGTAATTAAAAAAAGAAAAAGGAGCGCGCTTATAATTCTTTTAACCGGCAAAACAGACTTCACTCTCTTCTGATTGAGACAATCTCCACCTGCCTCGTTCCGCCGGGAGTTTCAAAAGTCACTTTTTCACCGACAGCGCGGCCAAGAAGCGCGCTGCCTATGGGGGAAACAGAAGATATAAGGCCCTCCACCGGATCCGCTTCTTCGGCGGACACTACGGTGTATTCATCCGTGTCGCCGGAAGAATCCTTCACCCCCACCGTCGCCCCCATATAAACCTTGTCAGAAGACATCTTTTTTTCGTCTATCACTCTGGATGAATTCAAGGCATTTTCAAGTTTGGCTATCCTTTTCTGAACGTGTGTCAGGTCTTCTTTAGCGGCGTGGTATTCCGCGTTCTCCTTCAGATCTCCCTGCGCCAGAGCCTCATTGATTTCCCGGCTGAGACGGGGAACGGATTCGGTCTTCAGTCTCCTGAGATCCGCGAGCAGTTTGTCCTGTCCTTTTTTTGTAATGTATTTGGCCATCTTATTTCACCATCTGCATATTGTTCTGCACCATTGCCACCAACTGTGCGAGCCATTCGCTTAAAATAGGAATTTTCGCCTCTATGCCGGCCTGCAGGCCTTTTACCAGCATAGTGAAAACAACAGCGCCCACGATTGTCATGCCGAGAAAAAAACCTATGCCTCTGACAAGACCCAT